>LSQX01252872.1_pt1 | contig 57432 bp, 39 predicted proteins | sample 654561 | NCBI WGS metagenome assembly LSQX01 (sample SAMN04489861, study PRJNA283612) | anaerobic digester metagenome | isolation source: 4 biogas reactors fed with cattle manure at either 37C or 55C with and... | place: Denmark: Kongens Lyngby | collected 2014 | reverse complement strand
CCCTCCTGTTCGCCATGGAACCCATTCATGCGGTGGAGGAAACCAATTTCGCGCCCGGGGAAATAGCGCCCGATATGCTGCTGGCAGGCACCGACAGCACCAGCGGTTGCCAGGGCGACAGTGGCGGTCCACTGGTGGTGCCCGGCCTTGATGGTGGCTACAAACTGGCCGGATCCACCAGCTGGGGCCGCGGATGCGCCATGCCAGGATACCCTGGGGTATATGCCCGCACCAGCTTTTTCAGGCCCTGGCTGGAGGAAAAAATGTCACTTCCCCAACCCAACATCCATTCTGTCATCCTTTCAGAAGGGTTTGAGCCGGCATCGGATTTGGGTGAATTGCCTTCGGGCTGGACCGTCAAAAGAAACTACTCTGAAGACGGGGGACTCAACGGGTCAAATCTCCAGGATGCAAGTGATCCTGGCTGGTTCACTCATTCTCATCTTTTTGGGTTTAGCGGCGCCAGGAATTATGTACGTTCGGGGTGGGCCTCCCTGGCCATCCAGGCCAATTCGCCCGGCTTTACCTGGGCCTTGTCCCCAGAGATTATTCTTCCCGACAATACCGAAGGGCTCCAGTTGGTTTTCCATGCCCAACGCCAGAATATCGCCGTGGACCTGCACGTAAATTTAAAAGTGGAAGGACAATGGCAGACTTTGTTGTCCCTACCGGAAGGCCCCAACCTTTCCTACTCAGAGTCACTGACGGCATCCCTCCAAGCCTTTGCCGGACAAACGGTTCAGCTGGCCTTTGTCAGTGAAAACAAGGGCGGTTCGGGTGCACTGGTCATTGACGACATCTCCATCCAGGCTCAAAACCCCTGTTATGGGGTTCAGTTCTTGGTGACCAACGGACAAGAGGCGCTGGATTCTGCATGGGTTCAAATCAACGGGGATGAGGTGCTGGAGACCAATGCAACAGGAACCATCACCACCAGCCTGTTCCATGGAAGTTTTGAGGTGCTTGTGCTCAAGCCAGGGTATTATCCCCACCAGCAAACCATTGAGGTGATGCAGGATCAGCAAAGCTTTGAAATAACCCTGGAAAAAATCCCTGCACCAGCCTTTGTGCTTGATAAGGAAGACCTTGAACTTGATGTGGAAAAGGGAGAACAGACCCAAGACTCCCTCCTGCTTGGAAACCCCGGAGAACTGGTCCTAACCTATGCGGCAGGCCTGTTTCCTTCGCAAACGGAAGGGAATGTTTCTGAATTGTACTACGACAATCACCCATACAGTTCTGCCGGATCGGTGGGGGCCGCCTCCAGGATCTCGGCCGTGCGTTTTACGGCCGAAGAACTGCAGGAATATTATGGCAGCCACCGCTTGACGGGGATCAAATACCATGTGATGAGCGGGGATTATGAAGCCCTTAAGATAATGGTCTGGATCGGCAACGGGAACCCGGGGCCGGGCACCCTTGTATATGAGGCAGATGTCATGCAGGAGACCTATCCCGGGATATGGAATACCCATTTTTTGCCTGAAGGCATAGACCTCCTGGCAGGCGAGGAATACTGGATCGGGTATTCCATGGATACGGATGGAAATGGCTATCCGCTGACCTTTGACCGCGGGCCGATGGTTCCAGACCGTGGGGGATGGTATCTTTATTATGGTACCTGGACCACCCTGGCCAATCTCGGGCTGGATGTCAACTGGTGTATCAGGGGTTTGCTTTCACCCGCACAGGGACAGGACTGGGTAAGCCTTCAGCCTGCATCAGGGAATGTAGCTCCCGGGGAAAGCACCCCCCTGCTGGTGGAATTTGAGGCTGGCGGTCTGGAAACAGGAGCACACAAGGCTGACCTTGTCTTTTCAAATAATGCCGGACACCCGGTCACCCTGCCCCTGACCCTGGTCGTCACAGATCCCCTGATAAATGTACAGTTTATGGTAATGAACCCTGAAGGGGATCCCGTGGAGAATGCCATGATCATCCTCGATGGTTTGGAAAGCACTCCGGGGGATTACTTTTTTCCAGCCCTTGAAGCCGGCGTGTACACGTATTCGGCAATCATGGAAGGATATCATGCCGTGGAAGGAACCATCCGGCTTGAGGGCCAGGATCAGACAATCACCGTGACCCTGATCCCGGAAGCGCAACAACCCACCACCCTGCTTTTCCAGGTGAAGGATCCGGACAACAATCCTGTGGCTGGCGCCCAGATCACTACTTCTGTTTTCGGGACCTGCCTTACCAATGCCGAAGGCCAGGCATCCCTTGAAGTTACGGCAGGTTCATTCAATGTCGAGATCCGCCGTGAAGGGATGGTTCCATTCGCTGCCACTGCCGAGGTGGCAGAAGACAATGAAGAACAGCAGATGGATATAACCCTGGAATATATTCAATGTGTTATTGATGTCTCCCTGGTTGGATCTGGAAGTGGCACCGTAGCAGGATCAGGCACCTATTCCTGCGGGTCTGAGGTGACCCTGGAAGCCATTCCGGACACAGGTCAGCATTTCCTTTACTGGAAGGAGGCTGGTAATTTACTGGCTTCCAGCCCTTTGGTGAGTTTTACCGCGAAGAGGGACCGCCAGCTTCAGGCTTTCTTTGCAAAAAACCGCTATATCATTAAAGTCATAAAACCTCAAAACGGGAGCATCACCCCTTCAGGAAATATCGTTGGAGAGATGCTTGCCGAACATGGGTCAGAATTGAACTTCTCATTCCTGCCCGATGACGGGTATTACATTCAGGATGTGCTGATCGACGGCCAAAGTGTCGGAGACACTGACAGTTATACATTTGAAAACCTCAGCAGCCATCATACCCTGGAGGTGGTTTTCGCGATCTACACCTATACCATCGCCATTACGCAAGGCGAAAACGGTCAGATCAAACCCTTCTCGGGAAGTTTAAATGCCGAAGGAAACATGGTGGTCAGCCATAGCAGCCAGCAAAGTTTCCTGATCATACCTGATGAAGGTTATTCCATCGTTGATGTCAGGATTGATGATGAAAGCATTGGGGCGGTGCCAGCCTATTCCTTTGTCAATGTTACGGCTGACCATAGCTTGTCAGCAAGCTTTGGATCCAATACAACGTCCATCCCAACGGAAAATCCTGACCGGATAAGCATTTATCCGAACCCAGCCACTGAGCGGGTGAATGTTAATGCCATACAGGATATCATAAAAATAAGCTTGTTTGAGTTGACGGGAAGGAAATTGTTTCAAACAGAACCCAATTCACCGGGGACGATCCTTCCAATTCAGGCATTGGTCCCGGGGATTTATATCCTTCAGGTGGAAACAAAACAAAACCTGATCAGACAAAAATTGATGGTGCATTAAAAAGAAAGGTTAAATTCTCTTCATAGTTAACCTCGGCTGAGCTGCTGCAGGACATTCACCGGAGCGTGATTAACTCCGGGTCCTTTAGCGGTTCAGCCTTTTCGTTCACATTCGAACGAATGTGTCCGCGAGCGAACAGATTTGGAAAGGTGTTTGCGAATTATTGCCTGTTTTTCAACATCTTATGAGGGATGGCTTGAAAGTTGAGAAAGTGAATGGAATCAAAATCAACCATTGGAAACCATCATGTTTTGCCGCAGTTTTTTTGCGACCGCCGGGTTGTGGCTGATGATTGCGGTCGTGGCCCCGGAATGCAAGGCTGGGGATGAATCCCACAGCCTGTCTTCCGGGAAAGACTTCCGTGGGTTGCTGGCCTCCCTGGAGCAGCCGGGAGAAGACCCCTATCAGCAACTGGAAGAGCTGGAGCATTTTTACCGGCAGGCCAGCGACAGTCATCTGGACCATGGTTTACGGGTGGCATCCCTTTATCTCGACAAGGCTTTCTCCATCGGAGACTCTGCCCATATCGCCAAAGGGTATCATTTGAGGGGAACGGCCTATTCAAGGGCTGATGATTTGCTGAATGCCGTTAAAGATTACATGAAGTCCCTGCAAATCAGCGAAGCCCAAGGCGACTCCATTTCCATGGGAAACACCTATAATAATTTGGGCATTGTTTTTGAACGGTTAGAAAATTTTGAGCAAGCCCTGATCTATTTTGAAAAAAGCCTGGCCATCAGCCGGGAAATGAATGACCAGGAGGGGGTTGCTCCCGTGCTCAACAACCTGGGTAACCTATACAACAATATGGGCGAAAAGGAAAAAGCTTTTCTGACCCTGATGGAAGCCCTGAATGCCTGGAAGGAGCTCAATGACACCCTTGCCATTGCCTTTAGTTTGGGAAATATTGGTAACTTCTTTCTCAGCAATGAAGACTATCGGGAGGCTGAAAGATATTTCAGCCAGGCCAAAAGCCTCTTTGAAAAAAACAACGACCTCCATAACCTGGCATATACGTATTTAAACCTCGGGGAAACCCTGCACGGAAGGGCTCATTACCAGGAAGCCCTGCAAAAATTCAGGCAAGGTCTTCAACTGGTAGGAGAAATCAAGCAGCCTCACCTGGAAAGCCAGTTTCAGAAAAGCATGGCGGAAACCTATGCCAGCCTTGGAAATTATGAAAAAGCCTACTTTCATGAGCTAAGGTATGAAGCCCTTAAGGACTCCATCCTCAGTGAGGATGCAATCCGGCAGATCTCCTTTTATCAAACCCTTTATGAAACCGAAAGCAAGGAAAGGGAGATCCAGTTGCTGAGAAAAGAGCAGGAATTAAAGGAGTTGCAGCTCACTCAGCAAAACATATCGCTGGAGAAAACGCGTCTGCAAGCCACCATTCTGATGTTTTCCCTGGTGATAAGCATCCTGGCGGCCATCATCCTCGTATCGCGCACCCGCCAAAAGCGCCGGCGGATGATCGATGCCGAAAAGTTGAACAACCAGAAAGAACAGCTGAAAGCCATCCTGAAGACGCAGGAAGAAGAAAGAATACGCTTTGCGAGGGACTTGCATGACGGATTGGGTCAGTTGCTGACTGCCCTGAAAATCAATGTCAGTCACATGGCCCCCAATCAAAATGGCGCTCCGGGGGCTTCCGGGGAGGTGGCAAGCAACCTTATTCGTGAAATGCATCAGGAAATCCGCAACATCTCCTTTAACATCATGCCCCAGGTCCTGGTGCAAAAAGGCTTGTTGCCGGCACTGAATGAACTAGCCCATAAAATCAACAACGCAGGCTCTCATACCCTGACCATCCGGGAACACGGGGTCACTCACCGATTTGAGCCCCCCGCAGAAATTGCCATTTATCGCATCCTCCAGGAATTGCTGAACAACATTTTCAAATACAGCAATGCCAGCCAGATTAATATCCAGCTGACCCAGCATCAGGACGCCCTTAACATTCACCTGGAAGACGACGGGGTGGGGTTTGACACCTCCCGCCTGGAAAAAGGCAAAGGCTCAGGCTGGAAAAACATTTGTTCCAGGTTGCGCTTTATTGACGGAAGCATTGAATATGATTCCAAGCCCAACCGGAAATACTCTACCGTAATCATTGACATTCCAATAAAATAAGCAGCCATGAATATTCTGATCATTGACGACCACATGGTCATTCTGGACGGGCTCAAAAGCATCATTCCCCGGAAAGATTTTACCATTATTGCGGAAGCCCATAATGCTTCGACCGCCCTGCATTATTTCCGTCACCTGGAGGTGGATATTGTCATCACCGACATCCAGCTTCCGGATAAATCGGGCATTGAATTGATCCGGGAGTTCCGGAAGATCAAGCCCGGCACCCGTTTTATCGTGCTGAGCATGTTTGACGAGCGGGCCATGGTCAATGAAGCCCTGGAAGCGGGTGCGGATTCATACATCGTAAAAAGTGCAGAGCCTGCTGAACTGATCCGTGCGCTGGAACGCGTTGCCATCGGGAAAAAGTACTTGTCGCAGGAGCTAGCACAAAGTTTTTGGTTTAATGAAGGCCTGCCAGAAACACAAAAATCATTGCTTTCGGAACGCGAAAAGGAAGTGTTAAAACTCATTCTCCATGAGCGGTCCAACAAGGACATTGCCGAAGAACTCTTCATCAGCGAGCGCACGGTGGAATCCCACCGGAAAAACCTTTACCGTAAAACCAATACCGAAACCCTGGTGGGACTGGTAAAGTACGCCATCGATCATAAGCTGGTCGGATAATCCGTGCCAGCACGGGTTCAACTTACCCTCCTCCACGGATGAACAAGTCCTGCCTGCCCGGTAATTTTGTTCCATTCTTAATTTTCGCGGTTTCTGTACCCTGAATTGAAACACGGAAGCCTGTTTTCAAATTTTTTTAATCAAGTATCACCTAAACCATGAAAAAGTATTACATCTTCATGACGGTTTTTCTTCTTTCTCTGTCCGCCTGGGGCCAGCGAAGGGAAACCATGCAACGCTTCAGGGAGCAAATCCAGGCCACCCCTGATCAAACATTACCAGCCGACCGGAACACCTTGGGGGACGATAAAAAAGGCCAGTTCCCGGAGGTTTTGCAGCCTGGAGAAAAAAGCGCCAACTTCTTATTTCAGGAAAGTTTTGAGGGGGAGTTTCCGACCCCCGGATGGAGCTTTTATCCTCAGCCCATCATTCATCCTTATTACAACAACAGCTATATGCCCATAGAGGTGGGTCCCCTACCCGATTGGTACCTTCAGGATCTTGATATAACGGCTCCTCCCGGGGGAGGAGAGGTGGTTTTATGGGCTTCCCCTCATTTTGACGGATTGCCTGGAGAATCCAATGAAAAATGGGTCATAAGCCCTGAAATCACCATTAACATGCCCTCCACGCTGGTATTCTGGACGCGCAACGGCATCTGTACGCTGAACAACCTGGATGTGATGGTGTCTACCACGGGAGACTCGCCCGAGGCTTTCACCGAGTTGCTTGGTACCCATGCCTTCACCAACACGGAAGAATGGACCATGCACACCTATGACCTTTTGCCTTATCTCGGGCAATCCATCCGCGTTGGATTCAGAAACCACATTGAAAACAACATGTGGCATGGGGGGTGGCTGTTTATCGATATGGTCTCTGTCATTGAGAATCTGGGCGCCCCTGAATGCGCGGAAAGGCCCTTCCCGGCGGATGCCCTGGAAAACATCAACCCTTTTAACGCCAAACTCTCATGGGATGCCACCGGGGCCACCAGCTACGAGGTCTACCTGGGAACAAGCCTGCCCGGAGAGCCCTCCGAAACGGTGCAGCAACGCTGGTATATCCCACAACTTGAAGCCAATACCTCCTACGAATGGAAGGTGGTCCCAAAAAGCACCATGGGTGAAGCCCAAAACTGCCCCACCTGGAGTTTTTCCACCGGTGACATCACCCCTGAATATTTCTTAAACAACAGCGAAGCAGTGACCGCAGCTGAAGGATATTTTTATGATTCCGGCGGGCCAGAAAAGGCATACAACCTGAACGACGACCATATCAAAACCTTTTATCCCGAAAACCCGGGGGCACGCCTGCGCTTTTCTTTCAGCCAATTCAGCCTGGAAATAAACTGGGACAAACTGTTTGTGTATGACGGGACCTCCACGGATGCTCCACAGGTGCCGGGAAGCCCTTTCAGCGATGGGGCAGTACCCATCATGCTTAAGGATTTGGTGGCGACCAATCCGGAAGGGGCCTTGACATTCCATTTGGTCGCCGACGATATCATTTCGTGGGCTGGCTGGCAAGCCTGGTTTACAGAATTCACACCCCAGGACTACAGCCTGGATTTGAAATATCTCGCCTTTGACAAGGTAGCCGCCCAAAACGACACCCTTTCTTTCAGCGCTGTGATCCAGAACGAAGGCCTTCAGGATATTGAAACATTCTCCTTGAAATTGACCGATGTCCTCTCAGGGGAGGTTTTTGGCGTGTTTGATTTTGAGCATCCAATCCCTGCAGGTGGCATTGCCGAAGTTTCTTTTTCAAAGATTTTTACACAGGCCGGAAACTTCCAGTTGCAAGTTGTCCCAATGGTGAATGGAAGCAGTCTTGCTTCAGGCAGTTCAGACCCGAGAGGGTTTAACGTGCTGGAAAACCATTCCATCGGGCAAGTCGGCGAGCCTGAGATTGCCTCTGTCCTTTACCCCTACAATCTTGCCTGGGAGAAAAGCGTGCTGCAGGTCATTTATATGGCCGATGAAATTGGCCGGACAGGGAACATCAGTGCCATTGGATTCCTCAAACACCTGATCACCGATTATTCATTCCCTGTTAAAATCTGGGTGGGAGAAACCCAGCAAAGCAAAATGGAGGGCCAGCTCATTGATGTCAGCACCCACCAATTGGTCTTTGATGGCAATGCCTTACTGGATGCAGGCTACGGATACATGACCAACCTATTTGAAGAGCCCTTTTCATACCAGGGCAACAATTTAGTAGTAACCATCTTAAGAGAGTATGAAGAGCAAACGTATCATTATGAGGCCAACCAGATGTTTCATCAGGAAACACCCCAGTATCCTGACCGCAGTGCAGGCTTTTTCCACGATTCCTTTTATTTGAATTCCGGTGATCCGCTGGATCCAGGTCAGGCAAACCTCAATATTCAATCCATTGTTCCGGCAACGGTGTTTTATTTCTCAGATGAAAGCGTGGGAGGGATTTCCGGGCAAGTGCGCATCGGGTCAGAAAGCGGACCCGTGGCACCCAATGTTGAAGTTTCCATTCATAATACCTTGTTGAGCACTATCACGGATGAGGCCGGCGGCTATGCATTCCCCAAGCTTCATCAGGGAATCTATGGCATGAAACTTCAGTCGTTTGGTTACCAGGATATTGCGGTGCAAGAAGTACTGGTGGAAGACGGCCAGGAAACTCTCATGAATTTTGTTTTACAGGAACTCCCCCGGATTGCGGTATCAGGAAAGATCACTTCAAGCGGTGACCCCGTGGCCGGCCTTGAAGGCGCAATGATAAGCCTGCAGGGTTACCAGGATTATGAAGCCGTATCCGGCCCTGATGGCTTGTTTACAATCTCTGAAGTTTTTGGACAGAAGACCTATTCCCTGATTATTAAAAACCCCGGATTCCAGGATTATTCTGCTGAAATCAACCCGGAAGACAACAACCTGGATCTGGGAATCCTACAAATGGACATCATTCCCTATGCCCCCTTGTTCGCCTCAGCCGCTGAAACGGAAGAAGGAGCCATCATTAGCTGGGCAAGTGATTATTACAATGGATTCGGGCTTGAGGAAGATTTCGAGGGCGAATTCCCGGGACAAGGCTGGACCACCGTTATCACCAATCCTGGAGAGAATTATATGGGTCAGGCTTTCCACTGGCAACAGCATGGCATCGTGGAATACGATGGCTATTATGAGATTCCGGTTATCTCAGGCGAGAAACAGGTGGGCGTGATGCCTGATTTTGAAAATGGACAGAACGAATGGCTGATCACCCCACCCATTAAACCTCTGGGATCATTGACGTTCTGGATGTTTGGATATATGGGCTCTGAATCGGGGGATGCCAATAGCGTTGCGGTATCTACAGATAACGGGGAAAGCTGGACAGTCTTGTGGGACGCCAGCCAGGAGACGCCCGGCTGGAATTATTATGACACCCCCATCGAAATTGACCTTTCAGCCTACCAGGGTCAGGATATCCGCATTGCCTTTGTGGCAAGGGGACCTGTTTGGGATGGCGTAGTTTACGGCCTCGAGACCCCCTGGTTCATTGACAACGTTTCAGTTGGCATCCATAAATTAAATCCGGAAAATAACCATTGGGAACATACAACTTCAAGGTCAAATCCGCTGGCAGGCTATTCCCTGTTCCGGTTTACTGAAAATCAACCCCAGGAAAACTGGGAAATGGTCGCCAGTGAGATCCAGGATACGCTTTATCTGGATTCTGAATGGAGCACCCTGCCCTACGGCATTTATCAATATGCCATTAAAGCGGTTTACACCGACGGCCAGGCGTCTGCCTTCACCAAAACCAATAAGGTATTCAATAAGATGAGCCTCGATGTTCCCGTTCAAATTGCCACCTCTTCCGGATTACCTTCTGAAGGGGCAAAAATCTGGTTCTTCCATGAGGAACTGCCCGGGAAAAACCAGGTTTTCACCTATTCCCCGGAGGAGGGCTTTTTAGCTCAGGACCTTTGGAGAGGTCCTTACCAGGTCACGATCACCAAAAGCGGTTTCGAAACCCTGGCTTACGGCAGCTTCGAGGTTACCGAGGATGCATTTCTTCAAGCCTCTCTCACGGAAAAGATGACTCCGGCCTCAAACCTCGCGGGAGAGACATCAGGAAGCTCTTCCATCCTATCCTGGGAAAAAGAAACCCAGACCGATACCCTTTCATACGTCACTGGCGAAATCTTGGATGGTTACGGGGGGGTGTGGGAACCTTTCATGGAAGTGGCCATCAGGATTACTCCCTCCGAACTGGCAGAACACGACCTGAAGACCTTGAAAAAAGTAGCGTTCCATTCATTTTTCGGGCAAGCCAATTACACCATTGTCATCCGCCAGGGAGGCACCCTGGAGAAACCGTCTGAACCCATCCTGATTCAACAGGTCACCAATGTTATTCCTGAAGCGTGGAATGTGGTGGAACTGGAAAATGAGATCCTGGTAGATGGGACGCGTGACCTCTGGATTGGTCTCGAAATGGAAATCATGGATAACTTCGTGATTGGCGTTGATGAAGGGCCCGCCCAGAATGGCTATGGCAACCTGGTGCGGCAAGGAGCCGGCTTTATCACATCCCTGGACCTGCATGGCACCCTTGACTTTAACTGGGCCATCCGGGCGATGGTTTCCGACCTCCCCCATGGAATCCCCGAAGGAGAAAACACCTCCCGTCAATTCCTGGTTTTCAGAAATGACGAACAGATCGCCCAGGTTGGAGGTGATACCTATACCTTCCAGGATCAGGGCCTGTTAAACGGAACCTATACCTATTACCTCATTGCCGATTATGCTGCGGGACAAACCGGCCCCAGCAACACCATCACCCTGGAAGTACAGCACTCCACCGTTGGGATTGATAATCCTTTACAGGATGACAACTTCCATGTTTACCCCATTCCCGCAAGGAATACTCTGAACCTTGAATTTCCCGATGCAACCAGGAAACTCATCCAGCTTACTGATCTCTCAGGCAGGATCAAAAAAGAAGTGGTAAGCCATTCTGCCTTTGAAAAACTCAACGTCTCTGATTTGCCTGAAGGAATCTATTTGCTGAAGATCTTATCCAATCAGTCGGTGCAAAGCCGGAAAATATCCATTGTCCGGTAAACAATTGGATATTCTTCCAGGGAAAGGCTGTCGCGAAAATTGGCGACAGCCTTTTTTATTATCCCGGGGCACAAGACAGGCAGGAAAATCTGTTAGGCAGACAATGCGGTTTCAGGGCCTTTGAAGGACCCCGCTTTTTTTCCAAACTCCGGAAGTTTCTTTTTAAGGTAAAAATCAATGACAGCTCCAGGCAATTGCAGGTATTACCGGCCAAACCATCCAGGGCTCATACGGGATGAATTAAGAAAGGCTGCAAGCAGTATCTCGCAGGTTTTTTCCCGGGTCTCAGCGACCCCTTACCGAAAAGCGAAAATTGTTGGTCAAATCTATCGTATTATCACCTTCTCCCTGTAGATGCCTTCTGGGCTGGTAACCTCGACCAAATATAAGCCCCGGGGGAAGCCTCCGGTGCTGACGCGAAGGGTTTGACCGGACTGGGTGTCCAGATCCTGGCTGAGCATTTGCCGGCCGGTCAGGTCGTACAAGCGCAGCCGTGCTTTTCCGGAGGCCTGACCCATACGTATCATGAGATAGCCACCATAACTGGGATTGGGGAAAACGCTCAAACCGGGCATATCCTGATCTTCCACCGACACACTGTAGCCCTGGCGCAGGGTGATGATCTCCGACTGGCCACCCCCGTTCACGGAAATAGTGGTTTGACGAGGCGTTCCAGAAGGATTGGCATCGTAATACAGGTAGATGTTGCGGTTGAAGGAACCCACCCCCGGGTAGGGATCAACCCAGCTTTGTGCTGCATTGACGGTCCACTGGCTTAGGTTGGAGCGGATGGGCACCTTCTGGTTGCCAGCATTATTGGCTACCTCGTAGGTGGTTTCACCATCGACTATCAAATAGGAGGGCACATTAACGCTAACCACGGTGGTAGGTGCCGATACCAGGTTGCCCTCGTAGATTGCCCTCACATAATAAGTCACTGTACCGGCAGGCGCCGTATCATCGAGATAAGTTGTGGCTTCGGGATCCTCAACGGTATCGAACAACAGGCCATCGCGGAATACTTCCACACCCAGGATGACGGGGTCGTTTTCGTTACCGGAGGAGGTGGGAAGGTCCCAGTGGAGCTCCACCACATTGTCTTCGTTGACCATGGCTACCAGGTTGTCGGGCGGCATGACTTCGTCGAAGGCAGGGGCCAGATCGAAGGAAATGGTTTCGCCTGCTGCCGAAACATTGGAGATCAGGATGCCTGCAGGCAGGTTGCCCGAAAGGAAAGCTGCGGGGTTGGTGTCGTCAGAAAATTCGGTACGTCCGGTCTGCTGGCTGAAGTGAGCCTGGAAGATATTGCCGTCGGAGGTGATGCTACCATTGAGGCGGAAAAGGTAAAGCTCATCGGGGGGGCCGCTGGCATTGCCATCTCCTGCCTGGGAGTCGACCCGGTAAATGAGCAACCCCTCACCCGGGAGGTTGCTTTCGTAATGCCCGCTGCGTTTGCGGTACTCCACGACAAAGAACTCCGTATTGGAGTTGATTGTATTGATGCGATAGGCGTTATTCCCCTGGACCAGTAAAGGGTCGAGGGTATAAGTTCCGGGGTTGGAAATGGTCGGGATATTGGTGACCCATTGCTGTCCTGCATATTTCCATTTCATATAGGCGCTCATATGCACAAAGCCCGAGTGCATCAGGTCCCAGGGTCCGACGGGGGTAAAACCATTGTCGCTGTAGTGATACAAATCGGGGGCCCCCAAGGCGTGAAACATCTCATGGCAAAGGGTGCTGATGTTGCTCTGTGTTTGGGGCTGAAAGGTATAATCGTAAACCCGCTTACCGCGGATGTTGACCACCTGCGACCACAGGGACCAGCGATGCGCCCACAGCAAGTCGTTCCATCCATCCTGGTATCCCTTGATGATAAAGGAGACATTATCCACGCGACCGTCGCCATCGCCATCGAGGTTGAGGTCTGAAGGGATCTGATCGGTCAGGGCCAGGATGGCCGCTGACAGCAGTGCATGCTCGCGGTAAGTGCGTCCAAGGGGGTTCGCCCCATTGCTGGTCGGGATGTCGGGGTCATACCCGCTGATGTTGGTGACGGTTTTTGGCTGGTAATACCCGCGGGGCTGGGCGGCCTGATAGGACAAGTTAACGGTCATATCCGACACCGGAAAGTGGTGGCTCTCAATCTCGAGCTGACCATAGGAAACCTCCTGGAAATAATGCTTGAGAGAAGGCCCGGTGGCCTTATTGAAGTTGTTGTCAAAAATGCTGCGTGGATCCGTAAATTCTTCATCATCAGCAAAACGGATGTAGATAACCAGGTTAATCATGTTGCCGGTATGCGGGGCTTTAGAGGCAGGGTCCACCTGGCTGTAATACTCCGCTACTTTTTTGCGGTAAGCATCCTGACTAATGGCCACTTTTTTTGACAAGCCCAGGCTGGCGGGATCGTGCTGCCCGACACGGTAATCGGAGGCTACAATATGGTTGTTGACCTTAACGGCATAGTAAAAAAACCCGTCATCGCCTGCAATGATGGTGTAGCCTTGTTCGTCGTGGAGGTAGTTGAAGAACTCATCGCCGCTGGCCAGCAGTTCAAGCACAGAGCCATCGGGTTGAACCACACGCTGGGGGATGTTTTCCTGATATGCGGCCCACAGCTTAAGGGGCAAAAGAAATACCAGCACCAAATGCAGGATTGCAAGGGAATACTTTTTATTCATTTTTTAGAAGCATTGAATGACAAATGTTTAACGAAAAAACAGGGAAAAAAGTTTAATAAGACAAGGCATATCTGGCCATAAGACAGGTCCGTGGCACATTTATGGTTCATTAAGAAAGTAAAACCAAGCTTTTGATTAATTTTGCAGCGAAGATACGAATTTACAGCCTGTTATTTCGAATAAAAATGGTAGTACGAATCGTCAACACCTCCGACAATCCCCTCCCTGCCTATGAGACAGCCTTATCGGCGGGTATGGATTTGCGCGCCTGGCTGAAGGAAGCCGTGCTGCTAAAACCCCTTACGCGCGCCATGATCCCCACAGGCCTTTTTATTGAACTGCCTGCGGGCCACGAAGCCCAGGTGCGCCCACGCAGCGGACTGGCAGCCAAACACGGGATCACGGTGCTAAACACCCCCGGCACCATTGACGCCGATTACAGGGGCGAAATCAAGGTCATTATGGTCAACCTTTCACAGGAAGACTATGTGATCCATTCGGGTGACCGCATTGCCCAGATGATCATTGCACGCCACGAGCGGGCCGAACTGACCGAGGCCACTGAACTCAGTGAGACTTCCAGGGGAAGCGGGGGATTCGGCCATACGGGCACTAAATAAAGGGCCTGCGACTGCAATCAACAGGGTGATTCGGCGTTTTTAATCAACAATATGAAGGCCCACACTATGAAACAGGCCTTAACTCACAAATCCAATCTGAATGAAATCCTTACGCTATCTTCACATAATCCTTGTGCTCATCCTTGCTGTAGGGGGGCTTTCTTCGTGTAAAACGGCAGAGGTGCCAACAGCCTCTTCAGGACAATTCCTCGAGCGTCAGATGTTTACTGATACAGACAAACTGGAAAGTTCGGCCATCCTGATTGAAGCTACACGACAGAAAATCCTGGGCAACTGGCCACAGGCCATCGTGCTGTATCTGGATGCCATCAAAAAAGACCCACAGAATGATGCCGCTTATTTTGAACTGGCTAAGGCCCATGCTATGCAAGGTGAATTTGAAGACGGCCTGACGTTTGCCAAAAAAGCCGCAGAGATCGACCCCGACAACACCTATTACCTCACTGTACTGGCCGACATATATACCCTTTCGAACCAGGTGGATGAATCGCTTGTCATTTATCAAAAACTCACCAAGGAATATCCTGAACGGGTGGATTACCTGATGAGCCTGGCCAATACCTATTTGTATGCGGGCCGCTATGAAGATGCTATCGGGGTTTACGACCGTGTGGAAGCAATCACGGGTTATTCGGAAGAGGTATCGCTACAGAAGCAGAAATTATTGGTCGATATGGGGCGCCTGGAAGAAGCAGTTGCTGAAGGAGAACGCCTGGTGGAGCTGTTTCCCGATGAGCCCATGTTCACGGAGATGCTCAGCGACCTGTACATGCAAACGGGCAGGATGGATGAGGCCCGCGCCTTGTTTGAGCAAATGCTTGTTACAGACCCCGAGAACCCAATGGGCCACCTGATGATGGCCGACTATTACCAGGAACAAGGGGAGACACAAATGGCGTTCGAGTCACTGAAGAAGGCCTTCCGCAGCCCCCGCCTCGATACCGACAACAAGGGTCGGATCATGTATACTTTTTACAACCTCTCGGAAAAAAACCCCGATTACCTCGATCAGGCCCTTGAACTCTGCGAGATTCTCATTGGACTGCATCCCGAAGAGGCGGAGCCTTACTTGATATACGGTGATTTCCTGGCCCGCGAGGAACGTCTGGAAGAAGCCCGTGATCAGTTTCTGAAGGGCGCCCGGCGCGACCCCTCTAACCTCAATGTCTGGCAGCAGGTCATGGTGCTTGACAACCAGCTGGGCGACTACGAGGCCTTGCTGGAGCATTCAAACCAAACCCTGGAATACTTTTTTGAGCAACCCCTCCCCTTCCTGTTTAACGGCCTGGCCAACATGCAACTGAAGAATTACATGGATGCGGCTTCTTCACTCGAATTTGGGGCCGGCCTTGTACAAAACGACAAGGACCTGAGCATACAGTTTTATTCTATGCTGGGCGACACGTATCATTATCTTGGCGACTACAGCCGAAGCGATAAAAGCTATGAGAAAGCCTTGGTGCTAGAGCCGGATAATGCCACGGTGTTGAACAATTATGCTTACCACCTCAGCGAGCGCAAGCTTCGTCTTGATGAAGCAGAGGTAATGGCTTCAGAAGCCAACCGCCTTCAGCCCGGCACTTCCGCCTACCAGGATACCCTGGGCTGGGTATTGTATCAATTGGGGCGTTACCAGGAAGCCGCTGACTGGATAGGCATGGCAGTACAAAGCGCAGAAGAAGCGAGTGGCACGGTCCTTGAACATTATGGGGATGTGCTCTTCAAGCTTGGACAAACCGACCAGGCGGTTGAGTACTGGCAGCAGGCAGAGGAGGCGGGCGACGCTTCTGAGCTGCTCCCAACGAAAATCAAAGACAGAAAACTCTATGAATAGAACACTGATTCCAAAATTACTGATCCTGATCCTGTTGCTTGGCAGTATACAGGCTTGTAAGTCGCGCCGTGACATCATCCTCGTGTCTGATGAGCTGTTGCGTTCGCCCGAACGGGCCCTGCGCACCTTGCATGCCAACCAGGCAGATTTTCAATTCTATTCAGCACGTTTTTCAGGGGATGCCCTCTGGGAAGGCAAGAGTTACCCCGTTTCAGGAAGCCTCAGGATGGAAAAAGACAAGGCTATTTTCCTTTCCGTTGCGCCTTTCCTGGGTATTGAAGTTGCAAGGGTCCTGATAACCCCTGATACTGTTAAATTTATCAACCGCCTGCAATCCAGGTTTTTTGTTGGCGATATCGAATTTATTAACGACCTGCTGGGCGCTGAGCTCGACTTCTATATGCTCCAATCCATTCTGACCGGTAATGATTTTGAACATTTTACCACAGATAACTTCAAGGTGTCAGATGATCGAAGCATGGTGCTGCTGCGCTCTTCGGGGCGCAGGCCAAAAGATAATTCCCGGGGGACTCCATTGGAGCACAGCATCTGGATGGACCCTTCGAACTACAGGATTCGAAAGGCCATTGTGCAGGATCAGACAGGCCAAAGAAGAATAGAAGCGGATTATAACAGCTATGAAAACCTGTCCGGGCAATGGCTGCCCAGCGATTTGGCTCTGAAGTTTACTGAGCCCGACAGTCGCGCTGAGTTGTCCATACGCCTGAATCGCAGCAACCTGAATCAACCCCAGGATTTCTCGTTTTCCATTCCTTCGCGCTATACACCCATGGATCTATAAAACAGCTTATGGCGTTCCGCTTGAAACATATATGCCCCATCCTGAAACAGACAGGTTTAGGCCTTGCGCTGATCTTGCTGATAACTCCCTTTGGCATCAAGGGCCAGAACCGTGAAGCTCTGGAGCGTGACAAACAAAACATTGAACGTGAGATTCGCCTGATCAACGAAATGTTGCAGGAAACCAAGAAAACCGCCGAGGTAAGCATGAACCAGCTGGTGATGCTCAACACACAGATTACCCGTCGCGAAAGCCTTATGCGGGCAATCAACAACGAGATCAGCCAAATCAGCCGCCGCATTGATGAGCAGAACAATGTAATTGAAACCCTTACCCATGACCTGGAAGAACTGCGCGAATCGTATGCCAATATGGTCCGTTATGCCTACCTTACCCGCAGCAACTATCAGCGCGTAGCATTCCTTTTTTCATCGAGGAGCTTCAACCAAGCCTATTTGCGGCTGCGTTACCTTCAGGAATATGCCAGGCACCGCCAGCTACAAGCCGAAAAGATCGTAAAGACCCAGCAAAGCCTGCAAGAAGAGATTACACGCCTGGAAGAACAAAAACTTGAACAGGAGCGTTTGCGTGAAGAGCAGCAGAATACCATGCAGGATCTGAACCAGGAAAAAACGGAACAGAACCAAACCATCACCCAGCTGCGCCAGAAAGAAAGCGAGCTTATGCAGCGCCTGCGTGAGCAGGAGCGTGCCCGCCAAGAGTTGCAACGCAGCATTGAGCGCATTATCGCCGAGGAACGCCGGCGCTCGCAGGAAGAAGCACGGGCGGCAGGACGAACGGTAAGTCCGGGGACCTATGCCCTGACTCCTGAAGAGCAACTGCTGTCGAACAACTTTGCAGGCAACAAAGGCAAGCTTCCCTGGCCGGTGGAAAGGGGGGTGATTACAGGAACCTTTGGCGAACATCCACACCCCGTCCTTCGAAACAACAAAATTGTTAACAACGGTATCGACATTGCCTCCGTTCCCGGTTCAAAAGCCAGGGCCATTTTTGATGGTACCGTAAGCCGCGTCATCACCATTCCTGGGGCTTACTATGCAATAATTGTACGTCACGGAGAATACCTGACTGTGTATTCCAACCTGAGCCAGGTCTCGGTAAAAAACGGCGACAAGGTAAGCATTCGCCAGGAGATTGGAACGGTGGCCACTGATACCCGTGAAGGCAAAACCCAGATACACCTCGAGATATGGCGCGGCAACAACAAGCTGAACCCCGCCGATTGGATTGCCAGGCAACGTTAAGAGATAATTTTTCATAGCCGCTTGGGGTGCGCTCTTTTTTTATAGATTTGTAACCATAAGAAGCAAAAACTGAAACACATGGAAAACTTATTCGTGATCGGCATGCTGGGCACCCAGGAAATCCTGCTGATCGTACTGGCAATCGTGCTAATCTTTGGCGGGCGAAAAATCCCTGAATTGATGCGCGGACTGGGAAAGGGCATGAAGGAATTCAAGGATGCCCAAAAAGATGATCCCGAAAAGAACAACGACAAGCCTGCTCAATAAGCCCAACAGGACTCCAAATCCTCTGGCAGGGGATTTAGATACCTGAAAACGGAGCAATCCGCGGGCTTGGTTTTTTTACGTTTTGAGCAATTTTTTTTATTGTTGTACAGTTTCTTTTAAGGTCACCCGATGTTTTTCGGGAATAGACTTTCATTATGAACCGTTATTCTTACTTACATAGATGACCAAAAAACGATTCCTGTTACCCCTGATCTCACTGCTATTCCCCTTATGGCTCCAGGCACAACCAAGCCAGGAAGAAAGCGAGAAGCCTGATTCAGCCTCGGTTTTTGTCATCACTCCCGATGACCCCATAACCGCCATGCTTGACAGCCTTGCCACCATCAAGATCTTCCAAAATATAAATAACAGACGCGACACCTCTGTGCGCCGCCACAACTTTCCTCCTGGCTTTGTCCCTTCTTTCTCCGACTCCATTTACCAGGCACGCATCCGAATAATGAACGACAACTCACCCTTTGAGTTTGTGTTTAATGCCCAGGTGAAAGCCTATATTGACCTTTATGCCCAGCGCAGGCGAACGCTTACAGAGCGAATGCTGGGACTGTCGCAGCTTTATTTTCCGATTTTCGAGGAACAACTCGACCGCTATGACCTGCCCTTAGAGCTCAAGTACCTTGCGGTCATTGAATCGGCCCTAAACCCCACCGCCCGTTCACGGGCAGGTGCCACGGGCCCCTGGCAATTCATGTATCATACGGGGCGCCTGTACGGGCTGCAGGTAAACAACTATGTGGACGAACGCAGCGATGTGCTGAAAGCCACCATTGCGGCCTGCGAACATTTCCGCGACCTCTACCGGATCTACGAGGACTGGTCGCTGGTCATTGCCGCCTACAATGCTGGTCCCGGCAATGTGAACCGTGCCATCAGACGCGCAGGCGGGGTGAAAAATTTCTGGAAAGTCAGCCCATATCTGCCGCGTGAAACCCGAAACTATGTGCCTGCTTTCATTGCTGTAACCTATGTGATGGAACATGCCGAAGAGCATAACCTGTATGCCGTACCCCCTGTATATTCATACCTGGAGGTGGACACCATCCATGTCAGACACCAACTAAGCCTGCGAACCCTGAGCGATTTGCTGGAGATACCCCTCGAAAACCTGAACTATCTCAACCCCACCTTCCGCAAAAACATCATTCCTCATCAGCCCGAAAATCCTTACGTGCTGAATCTGCCCAAGGAAATTGCCACGCTTTTCCTGGCCAATGAAGAAAACATATACAACTACAAAAGGCCTGAGGAGATCAGGCAGGAAGAACTGGCCGCCCAAATGGAAGAGACCACCATTCACGTGGTGCGGTCAGGAGAAGTACTGGGCAGCATTGCCCGCCGTTATGGCACCAGCGTAAGATCCATTCAAAACCTCAACAATATGCGGGGTACGCTGATACGCCCGGGCCAGCGCCTGGTGGTGCGAGCTCCCGCTAAGCGTCCCGTGAGCACCCCCTCAAATGCCAACGTCCACGTGGTGAAAAGGGGCGAAACCCTGGGCGTCATCGCCAGCCGATACAGGGTATCCGTTTCCAACCTCATGGAATGGAACGGCCTAAACAACAGCACTATTAAAATTGGGCAACAGCTCATTGTCAGGCCTCCTGAAGGTAACCGCTCGGCAAGTACCGAAAGAGTTTCTGAAACAGGTTAACAGAATTTTACCTTAATCAGGATTTTGGCATTTTTTTTGCTATTTTTGAAGACCCCAGCCTGGGGTCTTTTGGTTTTTTAAACCCAAAAACAATGCATCATGAAGAAGTTCCTCTATTTAACATTGATTGTATTATTAGCTGCTTGCAATACAGAACGCCCGCAACAGCCTTCGGCCACCGGGCGCGCAGGCGAACTGCTGGTGGTGATGAACAACCGCCAGTATGAAGGGCCAGCAGGTGAAGTCATCCGTGAGGTATTCCAGGCCCAGGTACCTATGGTGCTTACCTATGAGCCCATGTTTGACCTGGTACAGATTCAGGAGGAAAGCTTCGTTAAGATGTTTGAAACCCACCGCCATATCTTTTTGGCTGAAATATCCGATACCCTGGCAAAAGCGAATCTTGAAATATCAAAAAATACATGGTCAAACCCCCAGGTGGTGATTCGTGTCCAGGCCCCCAACGACTCCATTTTCCGCAGGGTAATGGAAGCCAATGCCCAGACCTTCATCGACCATTACCTTGAAGCCGAACGCGCGCGCATCATCAACGCCTACAATCGAACGCCCAACCACGAGGCACGCACCACAGTGCGTGAAATGTTTGGATACGAAATGGCTATTCCCGAAGGGTTTTTTATTGCCAAAAAAGGCGATGACTTCATCTGGATCCGTCGGACAGGCACCCGCGAAGACCTTGATATGAGCGTCCTGATCGCTACCCTGGAATACAAGGACCCTGCCATAGATTTTATGCACGACGTGATTCGCATGCGCCGTGACTCAATCACCCATTTATATGTCCCCGGCCAGCTTGAAGGCTCATATATGACCACCTATCCTGAATTGACCCCCGAATACCGCGAAGTGAACTTCAACGGCTACTATGCTATGGAGGCACGCAGCTTATGGCGCGTGGAAGGCGATTTTATGGGCGGACCCTTTATCAATTATACCCTGGTGGATGAGGCAAAAGGACGACTGGTGATCCTCGACGGTTTTGTATATGCCCCCGACTTTAAAAAACGCGACTATCTGCGCCAGGTCGAGGCCATGATCTATAGCCTGAAATTCCCTGAAAAGGAAAAGCAGGAAACACCTGCGGAATAAGCCTCGTAAAGGATGACCATTTCCAAAAATAAAAAACCACCTGAAAACTCAAGGTTTTTCAGGTGGTTTATTTGTTTTCAGTGACTCCGGAGGGACTCGAACCCCCAACCGACAGAACCGGAATCTGCTATTCTATCCAATTGAACTACGGAGCCTTTTAGCCGATGCAAAGATAAGCAATATTGGTTTATTGCCTTTGAAATTTTGGAGGCGCCCCTGGCGTCCCACACAAATTTTGCGTGCCTTAACGGGACTTCCTTTTTCCCGGGGGTTTTTTTGAATGCAGGTTTTAACTTATCTTTACTTAACAAAACTAACCCAGCCATGATTGATTTCACCCAATCCCCTGTCTTCTCCGACGACGACATCAAAAACCGGGTCAGCAAGATCCTGAACAACAGCCTGGACACCTATTCCTTAAAGAAAGCCTATGCCTCCATCCTGGGCATGATCGACCTGACCACCCTGGAAGGGGCCGATACCACACAGAAGGTGGTCCAGATGTGTGAAAAGGGTCGATCGTTCGACCGCCTGGGATATGGCCTGCCCAACGTGGCCGCTGTATGTGTGTATCCTACCCTGATCCGTACAGCACGGAAAGCCCTGGAAGGCACGCGCATACTGGTGGCATCCGTGGCAGGAGCTTTCCCAGCAGGCCAATCTCCCCTCCACATCAAGGTTGCCGAAGTAAAGTATGCTGTGGAAGAAGGCGCTGACGAGATCGATATGGTCATCTCCCGCGGTAAGTTCCTCGAAGGGGAATATTCCCTGGTGTATGATGAGATCGCTGCCATTCGCGAGGCCTGCGGTGATGCACACCTGAAAGTCATCCTGGAAACGGGCGAACTGACCACCGCCACCAACATACGGCGGGCCAGTGAAATTGCCCTCCAGGCAGGGGCGCACTTCCTGAAAACCTCCACGGGAAAAATGCAGCCCGCCGCAACACCCGAGGCCATGCTCGTGATGCTCGAGGCCATCCGCGACCATTATGAACAGACAGGGAAAATGGTGGGCATCAAACCTGCAGGAGGCATCGCTGACCCTGAAACTGCATTGAAGTATTATGTCCTTACCGATCAAATCCTGGGCTCAGAATGGCTGAATAAAGACTGGCTCCGCTTTGGCGCCAGCCGCCTGGCAAACAGTCTGGTAGATGCCGTGAAAGCATCCGGTTGACCAAAGGATAAAAGAAGAGGCCAGCGCTTGATCAACACTGGCCTCTTCTCTTTTTAGGAAATAGTTTCTGTAAGAAGAAACAATTTTCAATGGTCGATTAACCGCAATGCAGATGCCGCCTGACCAGTTTCATGGTTTCCTCGCGGTTACAGCTTATCTTTTCCCGCAAGTTTTCGTCCTTAAAGGCTTCCAGGCGTTTGGCGGTGCCTTCAATCAGGCTGGTGGTAAACACCCCGTGCTGCATATAAACCCCTGCCTGCTCACGAAGGTATTTGGCCGCCTGTACACAGGAAATGGGGAGCTGGGCCAGGGTGTCGGTGCGGTGCTTATGCTTATCGTCGAAAATGTTGACATCCACATAGGTCTTTTCGGCAAACGCCAGTGCATCAGGCATTTCAAACCCGTGGCGCGCACCCACACACAGGCCTGCAATCAACAGGTAGATGTCGGCCGAGCCGTCGGGACAGCGGAACTCAAAGGTCTGCTTATCGCTGTAGTCACCGGGATGAGCCACCTCGAGGGGGTTGGCAGTTTTTACCATATCGCTGGCGCCCGACCAACCCAGGGGTACCCTGATCAGCGTCGAACGGTTGCGCATTCCCCAGCAGATATTGGTAGGGGCTTCCTGATGAGGCACCAGGCGGAAATAAGAAGTAGGAATGGTATTCCCAAAGGCAGAAAGAGAGGGGGCCAGGTCAAGGATGCCTGCAATCACCTTACGCGACACCTCGCTGATCTCACCATTGTCAAGCGTTACATTCTTGCCGTCCTTCATGGGCCGCATGTGGATGTGCATTCCGCTGCCAGCCTTACCTGCCGTGATTTTCGGGGCAAAACTAACGGTAACGCCGTACTCGTAAGCCACCTGCCGCAGCACCCACTTGGCGATGATCAGCTGGTCGGCGGCATCTTCAATGTTGGTGGGAAGGAATTCTATCTCATTTTGCTCATACTCGTGCTCATCGTCCGAAAAATTGCCCACTTCCGAATGCCCGTATTTGATCTGGGCACCCGTCTGGGCAAGGGCCAGCATGGCATCCGCACGCAACTGCTCCCATTTCACAAAGGGGGTCGATTCGTGATAGCCTTTCTGATCAGTGGCCTTGAACAGTTCATCGTGCTCGCTGATCACATAATATTCTATCTCGCCCATCACCTCCAGGCTGTAACCTGTCTTTTCCACAAGGGCCCGATGGGCCTTGCGCATAATGTTCTCGGGGGCACTGGCAATGGGGTTGCCATCCTTGTCGAAATACGAACAAAGGATATCCAGCGCGGGAATCTCCGAAAAAGGATTAACAAAAGCAGTCTTAAAACGCGGAACAACATAAAGGTCACTGGAGCCGGCTTCCAGAAATGAAAACAAACTGCTGCCATCTACACGCTCACCTGCAGAAAGCACCCCTTCCAGATGTTCGCGGCTCTGGATCACAAAATTCAGGGACTTTAGGCGTCCATCACCTCCCACATATCTGAAATTAAGCATTTGTATTTCATTATCCTCTATGTACTTGATAATGTCCTCCTTGGTAAACTCGTGGGGAAGCTTACGTAAATGCCTGACAAGGGGGTTGGGATTTAAAACATATTGATCTTCATTCATAAAAACATGATTTAATGGAATGAGCTTAAATATTTTCGGCCAAATTAGTCAAAAAATGGAAGATCAAAGAGGTTGCCCCCAGCCTTTTTTCATCTCTAATGCCCGATTTTATTATTATTTTTGTTTTAATGAACCTCACCGGAATATTTCTCCCTGGCAACACCTCTATCAGCAACAGCCGTTGCTGGCTTTTCCTGTTTTTGATACTCACCCTGATGTTTCCGGGCTGCCGCAGCAAGCGTGAGCTGTGGCAAGCGCCCGCTGAGGCAACAGACCGCGCCTTTTACAGCACCTATTCCCAAAAGCTTGGTTATACCCTGGGCGGCTTCGAAAACCCAGAACTGATCCGCGAAGTAAGCAGCTGGCTGGGCACCCCCCACCGCTATGCAGGCAATTCCCGCGAAGGCGCCGACTGCTCAGGATTTGTCATGGAGGTATTCCGCACGGTTTACCAGGTCAGGCTCCCCCGTTCCAGCGCCGACATGGCCGCCTTTTCGCGCAACATCAGCAAGGCACAACTGCAAGAAGGCGACCTGGTGTTCTTTCGCACTTCAGGGGGACGCAGGATTTCTCACGTAGGCATTTACCTCAGCAACAACAAGTTCATCCACGCCTCTTCCTCGCGAGGGGTCGTGGTTAGCGACCTCGACGAGCCCTATTACCGCCGCACCTGGGCCCGGGCAGGAAGGGTAAAATAAAACCCGTGAAACGCAATCAGAACAGGTGACGAAAGGGCACCAGAAGCCATTCGAAAAACTGCTGCATGATGGGGCGTCGCATCCAGAAATCGTAATTAAAGGGCTCAGAATCTTTCAGCGTCTCATTGAAATGGCTGACCATTTGCCGCACCAAGCTCTTGTGCTTGCCCGAAAGGCATATCTCGTGCATATACCTGAAACTGCGGTAATCAAAATTGGAGGACCCGATCACGAAGGTCTCGCGGTCGGCCAAAAAAAGTTTGGCGTGCAAGTTCTGGGGCAGGTAAAAAAAGAACTTCACCCCTTGCTGTGCCAACTCACCAAGGTATTTTGAGGTCAGCAAGTCAAGGGTCCCCACATCCGATTTCTTGGGAATAATCACGTTGACATTGATGCCACGAGTGGCAGCATCCGTCAATGCCTTGCGCAGGCTGCTCCCCGGAAGGAAATAGGGCGTCTCGATGATTACCTCCCGCCTGGCATTATTGATCAGTTCAAGGAACTTCTTCTTTACAGGCTGATTTGACAGGGAAGGCACATCACGCAGGATCTCAAAATTGCCATATTTGATGATTCGGGTAAAAGCCTGTTTATCGTAAAAGTATTTGTTGTAAATGCGGAAACTGTCCTGTATGATCCTTTTGAAGCGAGTGGCAATAGGCCCCTTGATACGAAACATCGACTCACGCCAGTTGAAGGAGTAGCCCGTAATGTTGGCCGAACCGATATAGGTAATACAATCGTCGATCACCAGTATTTTGCGGTGATTGCGGCGGTGGCCCTTGGTAAAGCCATCCCAGCTCAGGCGCACCTTCTTAAAGAACTTAACCTCTCCACCTGCATCTATCAACTCCTGAAAGAATGCTTGGGTAGAAGATGCCGCCCACGAATCGATCAGCACCCTTACCTCAACCCCCTCCCGGCACTTTTTCAATAGCTTGTCGCGAAAGCGAATGCCCACCGGATCGTTGCGAAAACGGTAGATCTCAAGCCAGATGTATTGTGTGGCCGCCTCAATATCGTTCAGCATCGCCGTGAAATACTGCAGCGGGTCAGAGATCAGTTTAATCTGTATGTCGTTGGCCTGGGTAGTCATTCCGAATGCTTGTAGAAAAACACAGTAAATATATCAAATTTGGTGCACAAAACATGGATGCCTGCTTATGCTTCGGAAGATTCAATGGTTTGCTTGTTGGCGTCGAGGTGTTTTTTCGAATAAACCCTTTTAAGCCAGGTGGGCAGGATAATAGCGCCGATAAAGAGGTAGGGGTAATAGCTGATGATACGCCACATCAGACCCATAGCGGGGGTAAGGCCCCCAGGGATGAATTCGCCCAGGAAACCGCTGAAAACAATCTCGGCTACCCCGCTGCCGCCGGGGGTTGGGCTGATCATCAGGATGACCCACATGATCAACTGCCTCCCGTAAATGAGCAGATGATCACCCTGCCCCACAAAGGCCATAATGAGCATATTGACCACCCAAAAACGGGCCGTCCACGAAAAGGCGGTGCTGCCAAAAGACTTAAGCCAGAAGACAGCAGGCTTGCCTTTCATTTCACGCGCAGTGATGATGATCTCGTTGCCCGTCTCAGCGGCAGCAGGCCGCCAGCGCCGCAGGAAAGGAAGCCTGAAAATGGACAGCAGCAAATATTTGGTGCCCCTTGGGTTGATAAAAACCCCGTACAGGATGATGGTGGTCAGCACCATAATAAACAGGTATCCAATAGCAAAAATGCCCTGGGTGCCAAAGCGGGTGTTCAAAAACACATACTCCCCACCCGAAGTGAACAGGTCCTGCGGCCCCACCACCAATAGAATCAGCGGAACCATCATGATGTAAAACAACTCGTCGAGCAGAGCGGTAACCAACACAATGGCCGTGGTACGACCCATGCTGACCCCTTCGCGATGGATGATAAAAAGGGCAATGGCCGATCCGCCGATAATGGAAGGCGTCACTGCCGAGGCAAACTCCCAAAGCATGATCACTTCAAAGCTCTGCCGCCAAGAAAGCTGTCCATCTGTCAGCACCCGCAAACGAATCATATAGGCCCCGTCGCGTATCACCATCATCAACAGCGCCATCCCGATATAGACGTACGAACGCCCGCCCCAGTTTACCTCCCTGAAAGCCTCAAGGTCAAAACTGCGCCATAGCAGGAAACTGGCAACACCCAGCCCCAGAATAATGGGAATCAGGATGCGCCGAAAATGAAAAAAATCCAGGATCTTCTTTTGTTGTTTATCCATGAAGCAATCACTGCCGCTTATTGGCAAAGGTATATACTAAACCCCGTTTTTCCTTAAAAGTTTGCCGGAATACCGCGAAACCTCACTGGCGCCATTATGGCATTCATTGTTGATGCAAAAATAAAAAATCAGCCAAAATGACCGTATATCTTGTCGTTTTTTTAAAAAAACAGGATCGGAACGGGATTTGTCCAATGGAGGGAAACAATTTTCAAACAGTAAATTTTAACCAAAAATAAGGAGAAACAACCCATGACTATTATCAGATGGAACAACCGACCCATGTTTTCAAACATGTTCGACGAAATGATGGAACGCAATTTATCGACTGGTTTTGAAAAAAACTGTGGCTGCGTTCCGGCCACCAATATCCTGGAGGATGAAAAACAGTTTGAGATTCAACTGGCTGCCCCCGGAATGAAAAAGGATGATTTCAGCCTGAACGTTGAAAACAATGTCCTTTCGGTTTCTTACGAGAAAAAAGAGGACGAAAAACAAGAGGATAAATTCCTGCGCCGCGAATTTGGTATGGACAGCTTCACCCGCTCGTTTTCCATTCCCAAAACCACCGACGGCGAAAAGATCAGTGCACGCTATGAGCAGGGCATCCTTTTCATCAGCATACCCAAGCTGAACCCTGAAAAAGCCAAGCTCAGCCGCAGCATTGAAATTTCTTAAATCCCAATATATATCACCCCAAAGGGCCGCTTCTGTCAAAGGAAGCGGCCCTTTTTTGTTGTACATTCCCTTCCGGGAAATCCCCTTTCAAGGAAACCCCTTACTGCTGACCCTTTTGGCCAGGGAGGCCTTTTTGGCCTTTCGGCATAAAAACTTACATGTATATTAAAAACCATTGCAAACCAAGTAGCTATGGCATTTTTAAAGAAGTACGCATTATTCATCCTTATGTAACGGAAACGATCTTTGGGCTTGTATGCTTCGTTTATTTTTTATTTTACAGAAGTATTTCGACCGAAGTTCAGGCGGGTTTCAGCCGCTTTAAAACGGCTGAAACCCGCCTGAACTTCGGTCGAAATAAATACATGTTTCTTGATGAATACGAACAGGCAAGTAAGAAGCCCGGGCTCAGGACCGAGTTCGTAAAGAACATTTCCCCGACCCAATCATTAAACCAAATAGTGTCGAATACAATGGAAATGCACCGACAATTGGTTTTTGTGCATCGAAGCCGCTGCAAGTGCCCATCCCCTGAAAAGTTTTTGCTAATTTTGGGGCACGTTCAAAACCCAAAGAAAAACCCAAACCCTATGCTAAAATCGCTTGCTGCATTACACGAAATGGCCCGCGCCCACACAAAAAAACGCCTTGTACTGGCGGCCGCTCACGATGAAAATGCCCTTGAAGCCGTGGTCAACGCCGCGCAAAAGGGCATTGTGGAAGGCATCCTTGTAGGTGACCAGTCGAAAATAGAATCTATTGCCTATAAACAGCAATTTGCGCTGACTGATTTTAAAATCATCGATGAGCCCGATGTAGACAAGGCCGCTACCATTGCCGTAAAGATGGTTCGTGAAAAGCAGGCAGATATCCTGATGAAAGGCAACCTGCCCACATCAAGTCTGTTGAGGGCGGTGCTGAACAAGGAATGGGGGCTGCGGACGGGTGAGCTCATTTCACACCTGGCCCTCTTTGAACTTGAGAGCTACCATAAGATCATCGGCCTCACTGATGCAGCCATGAACATAGCCCCAGACCTGAAGGGAAAAATTTCCCTGGTTAAAAATTCGGTGAATTATCTTCGCAAGCTGGGAATCAGCCAGCCTAAGGTGGCCATGCTCAGCGCAGTAGAAACCGTTAACCCCGATATGAAAAGCAGCCTGGAGGCCAGCATCCTGGCCAAGATGGCTGATCGCGGTCAAATCAGGAACTGCATCATTGACGGGCCCCTGGCCTTTGACAACGCAGTGAGCGGGAAAAGCGCAGAGCATAAGGGCATACACAGCCCCGTGGCAGGCGATGCCGACCTGCTGGTGGCCGACGACATTGATGCCGCCAACGCCCTGTACAAGGCCTTTATTTACTTTGCAGGCGCCCAATGTGCTGCGGTGATCCTGGGAGCTGCCGCACCCATTGTCCTTACGTCAAGGGCTGACTCTGATGAAACCAAGCTCAACAGCATTGCCCTGGCTGCGGCTGTAAATTAACTCCAATAAAACAACCTATTTATGGACAAAGACTTAATCCTGGCCATTAACCCCGGCTCAACCTCAACAAAGATTGCGGTGTTTCGCGGCACCAAGGAGATCTTCCTGAAAAACATCCGTCATTCCTGCGATGAACTGCCTGCCTCAGCTATCATTACTGACCAGTACGAGTTCCGCAAGAACATCATCCTTAAGGAGCTGGAGCATGCAGGGATCCTGATCTCAAACATCTCGTTGGTAGTGGGGCGCGGAGGACTTGTAAAGCCTATCCCTTCAGGAGTATACGAAATTAATGACGCCCTGATACAAGACTTGAAAGCAGGGGTTTTGGGGCAGCATGCCTCAAACCTGGGGGGATTGATAGCCCACGATATTGCCAAGTCGCTTCCCTCGGCCAGGGCATTTATTGCCGACCCGGTGGTGGTTGACGAGCTGGAGCCCATTGCCCGCATTTCAGGGCATCCGCTTTTGGAAAGGATTTCTATATTCCACGCCCTGAACCAAAAGGCCATTGCCCGCCAGCACGCCAAGTCCATTTCGAAACGCTATGAAGACCTGAACCTGATCGTTGCCCATCTCGGCGGAGGTATCAGCGTAGGAGCGCATTACCGGGGGCGGGTGATTGACGTCAACCAAGCCCTCGATGGCGAAGGCCCCTTTTCGCCCGAACGCAGCGGCACACTTCCCGTTTGGTCGTTGGTAAAACTTTGTTTCAGCGGAAAGTATAGCCAGGAAGAGATCAGGAAGATGATCACTGGCCGGGGTGGCTTCGTGGCCTACCTGGGCACCAACGATGCCTATGAGGTGGAGAAGCGGGCTGCCGCCGGTGATGAAAATGCTCAATTGATTCATGATGCCATGGCATACCAGGTTGCTAAGGAGATTGGCGCCATGTCGACAGTGCTCAAAGGAGAAGTGGACGCCATCCTGTTGACCGGGGGTATTGCCTATGGGAAGCCCTTTGTAGAGGCGGTTTCCGAAAGGGTAAGGCATATTGCCCCTATATTTGTGTATCCCGGTGAGGATGAGATGCGCGCCCTGGCTATGAATGGCCTGATGGTTCAAAACGGGGAGATCGAAGCCAAGGTATATACCTGAGCCATCAGGGCTTATTCCACGCGGCCTCTGATTTCCATTTCGTAAAATAGACGATTAATTCGGCTTCACTCTTCCATTCCGTGAAATACACAATGATGTCGGCTTCACTTTTCCATTTGGTATAATGCCAGATCCCTGTTCGGGGCTTGGCCTCCGACTTCCATTTGGAAATGTAGACCAACACATTGGCTTCACTCTTCCACTCGGTTACATACACCTTGTGGGTAGCCTCGCTCTTCCATTCGGTCACATACACCTTTTGTGCGCTGGCCCCTGCAAAAACGAAGGAAAACAGGATCAAAAACAGGATTTTCTTCATATCAGACCCTCCCTGGGTTTAAGGTTCCGGTTTATATACGGGAAGGGTAAAGAAAAACGTGGTACCGCTACCTTCCTCTGAATAGAATGATACTTCCCCCTGATTGCTTTCAATGATGTTTTTCACCATGGAAAGGCCCAGGCCCATACCCCCTGTTTTGGTGGTAAAATAAGGGCTGAAAATGCTGGGTTTGAGTTCATCGGGGATGCCGTTGCCAAAATCGCGTACCTCGCATTTCACAAAGTCCTTCTGGGCCGAACAAATGATCTGTATCCTGGCTATTTCATCTCTGGGATATGCCTGAATAGCGTTACGAACCAGGTTGTTGAATACGCGCAGGAGCTGGTTCCGGTCGGAAAAGACCAGAAGGGGCTCTTCGCCGGGAGGCAGTTGCAGGTCGATTTCTACCTTGTCGAGGTCATTGTAAAGGTCGAGCACCTCGGGGGCAAAGTCACGCAGGTTGATGGCGACATTTTTTCCTGAAGGGAGCTTTGCAAAATCTGAAAACTCACCTGCAATGATGGACAGCGTGTCAATTTGCTCGACCATAGTCTTGGAGAAGCGCTGCAGACGCTGATCCCAGTCGGGCACTTTTTCTCTCCAGGCTTTCTCGAGGTGCTGCACGCTAAGGCGCATGGGCGTGAGGGGATTCTTGATCTCGTGGGCTACCTGTTTAGCCATTTCGCGCCAGGCCGATTCGCGTTCGCTGCGGGCAAGCAGTTCAGCACTTACTGCCAGTTCATCAATCATACGATTGTATTCCTTTACCATCTGCCCGATTTCGTCGTTGCGTGTCCAGTGTATCTTGTGGTCGGTTTTTCCCAGCTGAAGCTTAGAGATGCTGTCGCGAATCAGCTGCAGGGGCTGGGTGACATGATTGGAAATAAATAAGGCCATGATCACTGCAAACACCAGCAACAGCAAGTTGATATTGACAAAGGCCAGCATAAAGTAAGAAATCTCGTTGCGCAACTCATTTTGCTTGGCAAAGTAGGGCAGGTTGATATAGGCCAGAAGCTGATGCTGGTTATTGCGCAATGGAACATAGGCTGATAAGTATTCAAGCTTGCCAATCTTTTCTGTTTGCACGAACTGGCTTTTTTGCTGGTTCTGCAGGTAGGCAAAGGCAATGGGGTTCATCTGCGATCCGACCAGCCCCTCGTCGAACACTCTGGGGCGGCTGGAGGCCAGCAGCGCCCCCTGTGGACTGTAGAGATTAATATCGGTAAAAAACACGTTGTAAAGCCTCAGAAGCATGTCTGAAAGGTAATATTCATACAGGTCGCTTAATTCCTCGACGCCCGACAGGTCGTGCTCCATTTCAACCAGAACACTATGTGATTTCTCGTTTAGGATGGAGAGGTTCTTATCCTGGTAAATATTCACCATAAACCAGGTGGAAGCCCCACCTATTGTAATGACCGAAAGGATGACCAGACCGATCATAAATACCTGTACCCTGCGCCTGAAGTTCAATTGGAACCATTCGGTAAGTTCCCTGCGGCTGGCCAGGAGCGAGAACACCAGGATCAGCATAAAAAAGACCAGGAAGAGATAGGAAAAGGGGGCTATACCCTCCAGGAAGCTTTGTCGCGGACGACTGATAATGACCTGGGTGTCATCATCCTTGTTGTACACCAGGTGCTGATAATCATCGAAATTAAAAAAGCTGAACTGTTGGTTAAAAGTACCATACACCGACAGGTCACTGGAGTAAATATACGGGCCGAACTTGTTGATGAACCTGCCGTCCTTATAGTTGGCATAGGAGTAATTGGCCAATTCGCGGTTGATGTCTACTTTATCGTCGATCAGCAATTCGGGGAACCCCATATCGCGGGCCACAAACTTGACGTCGAATTCGAGGTAAATGTGGAAAAGAGATTCAACGCCTTCTGTTTCGGGTCCCCTGACGGGGATCATTGCAATATAGCTGTTGCGGCCTGTATTGTTGTCGAGGTAATAAAAATTGCCGCTGATAGTCGGTTTGCCGAACGTACGAATATAATCTTCAAAATACCACGAGCAAGCCATATCGAAGTTGCCAGGCATAATGTGGATGACCTCTTCGGGCTCGCACACTGTGACTTGCAGGTTGTATTTGCCCCAGAAGTCGTAGAAGTAGTGGTGCTGCAGGTACTGGTATATGACAGGGATGTTGTAGGGATCCTTGAGCACCAGGTTCTTAAGTTGGTTGTCGTTGTAAAGGGTCTGTTCAATTTCAAGGAACAGGTATTCGGCCACGGGATCCTGCTCGGAAGCCAGCTTGAGGGCAAAGGTCTTGCGTTTTTCCTGATCTTTTATAGTGTTGAAGCGGTAGAGGGCAAATGTTGAAATGATGCTGAACAGGAACAGGGCGATCACAAGCGGGGTTAACCCAAGCCTGGAGAGGGGCTGGCTGCGGTCGAGTTCAAACACGAGTATGCCCGCGCCGAACAGCAGCCATACCAGTAGGGTGAAACCGCCCAACAGCAGGTCGGCAGCCAAAAACACGACAAGGGAAACGGCAAGTACCCGGCGGAAATCCTTTTTGTCATTCAGCAGATGTGCGTACAGGCGGTAAAGCACCATGCCCAGGAAAAAGAAAGAAAAGAAAATGAGGCATATGATAAGAAAACCGATCAGGCTGAACATATCGAGGCTGAACATGAAATTGACATCAAGATTCAGCCTCGAGTCAATAACCAGCCCACGAATGAGGTGGATGGCAAGGAAACACAAGGCCATAATGCCCGCCAGCGTCAGGAAGCCTGCGGCATTGGCCTTATTGCCAGTAAACTTGATTTTCTTAAAGTCTCTCAGGTGGGAAAAAAGGAAGTAAGAAATAATATTAAAAAACAAAACGTGGAGCAGCAAGTCGCCCAGGGAAGGAATCAGGCCTGAGGTGGCATAGAGGGCGGGTGAGAACAATTCGCCCCTATTGAAAGCCGTTGGTAAATGGGTGATGAAAAGCAACAACCTGAACAAGATCATCAGGGCGGGAAAGGCCAGGATGGCACGACCGCCCTGCCCTCTTTTGAATATACGGCTGTAATGGTGATACAGCACATAAATCACCGCCAACAGGGCTGCAATGGAAAGAAAAATGGCAGCCAGCCAGATTCCCAGGCGGGTCTGATAAAGGCCGCTTTCGCGCCTGAGCACCAGGGATAGGACAAAATCGCCCGACTGATCCACCACGGGATAGCCTTCTTCGGCCTTATCGGAAACAAAGAAGATGTTTTCGGTTACAGGCAAATCAGGGGGGAAATTATTGACAAGGAAACGGTTCTGATACTTGTAGTTCGATTTGATCTTGGTCACTACTGCCAGCTTAATGTCGTTTTGCGATATCGTGTGATAGAAATACCATCCGTTCTGTAGCTGCAGCAGTCCATCAGTGCCAAGGCTCTGCCAGGCATCGGCAATGGGTACTGCGTTATTCGACCAAAACAACAAGGAGTCTGGGGTATAGATAAAGAATGCCAGGCCTTCGCGCTCATAGCGAGGCTCAAGGATACTCACCAGAGCGTATTCAGAAAACTCGTCCCATTCCTTTTCATTGACCCTGTAAGCGAGCAAATCAAGAGAGGTAAGCATTTCTGCTTCTTTCTTCAGAAAGGCTTCCTGGAAACCCAAGGCAACCTTTTCCGAATCTATCCTGATCTTACGGTTATGAAACGCTACTTCTGAGAGTAACAAGGCAAGGAGGGCCGATATCAGCAGCCATAAGGCAGTCCTGTTCAGGGGGTTTTCCATGAAATAGCATTTACCGCAGGCCCGGCCTGGAATTCATTCCTGCTAATTTACAATTTTTACGCATTGCAAGGGGCATTGCGCAGGATGGCCGCAGGTTTATCCAGCAAACAGCGTTCCAGAATTGAAAAACAGGAAAAAAAACTACCCCTTTCGGAAAACGAAGATTTGGCTTGACCAGGGTTTCAGTTTCAGGACAGCCATTACATTCGACCACAGACCCACCAGGACTCCTCGCAGGGAGGCAAGTGAATGGCCCTTGTATTGCTCGCTCAGCAAAGATACATAAAAGGCATCGAAGGGCATACCTGCTTTCTTAACAAGCCTAAAACCCTTTTGCCTTGCGGCCTTTTCCAGGGTTGCATGGCTAAAGTGGGTAAGATGCCTCGGCAGGTCATAGGCTGCCCAAAATTCTTTGTAATGGTCGGCATCGAAGCTCTTAAATTGTGGAACCGCAATGATCAGCCTTCCATTGTCATGCAGCATGCGATGGAATTGTTCAAGACTTTCCATAAAACGGGGCTGGTGCTCCAGGACGTGCCAAAGGGTAATAAAGTCAAAAGAAGGATGCCCGGGCTTAAGTATTTGTTCCTGATTTTCAAATACTTGAATGCCCTTTTGCCTGGCTTTTTCCCTGGCAGAGGCCTGGGGTTCAACACCAACAACTTGGTATCCAATGTTTTGCATATATTTTCCAAAGGCCCCTGCACCGCAGCCAATGTCGATCAAACTCCTCCCTTCCACGCTTAATCGGCTGATTAACTTATACTTGCGTTTAAGCATCATCGATTGCACCCGGAAATACAGTTGCTGGCTCATGCTGTTTCGCTTTTCGGAGTGTGAGAGGTACTCCTCGCTCTGGTAATAAGAAGGAAGGTTTTCTTCATTTGGCCTGGGATTGGTAAACACCAGGCCGCAGGCAGAACATTCTACCATGGAATATTGTCCCGTACCAAGCAAATGATCGGAACATTTCAAAAAAGGCAATAACCCCTCCCCCGCTCCACATAAAGGACAATATTGTAATGTTTCCATTTCTGAATTGTTTCACGTGAAACATTTATTCTTTTATAATTCCTTCAAAATAATTGTTCCACGTGAAACAATTATCTACCCAGGTGCACCAGCAGAACAGAAACATCGGCTGGTGTAATGCCACTGATTCGACTTGCCTGCCCAATGTTCTGAGGTTTGATCTTTTGAAGTTTTTCCCTGGCTTCCATACTCAGTGCTTTAAACTCCATATAATTGATATCGTCACTCAGACGGATATCCTCCAGTCGGGTAATCTTTTCAGCGATATCTTTTTCTTTCTCCAGATAGCCTGCGTATTTAATCTGGATCTCTACTGACTCAAGGGTTTCTTCAAAAACGGGCTCCCCGGAAAACTGGTAAATATAGCCACCCAACTTAGGGTCTGCATTCATCAGGCCAACCAAAGACACCTGAGGCCTTAACAACACATTACCCAGCCGCTGAGGTGTTTTTATGGGGGCTGATGAGACCGATTCAAGATACCCATTGATGGCATCGGGCGAAGTGTTCTCCTTTTCCATAAAGGAAGAAATATCGGCTATGATCGATTCCTTTTTTGTAAGACGCTCGAGGCGTTCCGGTTCTGCCAGTCCCAATTCTATCCCCTTAGGTGTCAAACGCTGATCTGCATTATCCTGCCTGAGCAGAATACGAAATTCTGCGCGGCTGGTAAACATTCGGTAGGGTTCGTTGGTGCCTTTGGTCACCAGATCGTCAATTAACACACCAATATAAGCCTCTGAACGCTTCAGGATAAAGGGATTTTGGCTTTGGATCTTTTTACAGGCATTTATACCTGCAATCAAACCTTGGCCTGCCGCCTCTTCATAACCCGTGGTACCGTTCACCTGTCCGGCAAAAAACAGGTTCTCAACAAGTCTAGACTCAAGAGAAAACTGCAACTGGGTGGGAGGAAAATAGTCGTATTCGATAGCGTAACCGGGTTTGAGAATGCGTGCGTTCTCAAATCCTTCAATTTTTTTCAGGGCTTTAAACTGCACTTCCTCGGGAAGGCTTGAAGAAAACCCGTTCACATAAAATTCGTTGCTGGTCCAGCCTTCGGGCTCAATGAACAACTGATGCCTTTCTTTATCCGAGAAACGGTCAATTTTATCTTCAATAGAGGGGCAATAGCGTGGGCCGGTACCCTGAATTCTGCCTGCAAACATAGGCGAGAAATCAAATCCAGTGCGCAAAATGTCGTGCACCTCATCGCTGGTATAGGTAAGGTAACAGCTGAGTTGCCTCTTTAATGTTGGAGTCTCAAGAAAGGAAAAACGTCCGGGGCTTTCATCGCCCTTTTGTTCTACCATTTTCGAGAAATCAATGCTGCGGCCATCTACCCGAACAGGCGTACCCGTTTTCAAACGCTCGCTCTCAATACCAAAGCTCTTCAGGTTTTCAGTAAGCCCCGTAGCATTGGCATCACCAAGCCGGCCCCCACTAAAGTTTTTTCGCCCAATATGAATCTTCCCATTCAGGAAAGTCCCGCTGGTAATGATCACGGTTTTCGAATATATCGCTCCGCCAAAGCCCGTCTGCACCCCTATGGCTTTTCCTTTATTCACAATGATTTCCGTAACCATATCCTGCCAAAAATGCAGGTTGGGGATTTGTTCAAGCATCTCACGCCACTTCTGCGAGAAAAGAATACGATCGCTCTGGGCACGAGGACTCCACATGGCAGGGCCCTTGCTTCGGTTCAGCATACGAAATTGCACCATCGTATGATCGGTGACAATACCCGAAAATCCGCCCAAGGCATCGATCTCGCGAACGATTTGCCCCTTGGCAATGCCTCCCATAGCCGGATTGCATGACATCTGGGCAATGGCTGCCAGGTTCATGGTGATCAGAAGGACTTTGGATCCCATACGGGCTCCTGCAGCAGCAGCTTCAGCACCTGCATGACCTCCGCCCACCACAATAATATCGTAGTGTTCAAACATTTATTACAGAAAAATTAAGCCTGTAAAGTTAAGTAATAATTCTCTTTTTGGCGCATAAGCATTTCATCGTCAGGTCTCTTGTCCTTATAGCCAAGCAAATGCAAAACACCATGAATCATGACTCTGTTTAACTCCTCAGCAAATGAAAGGTTCAATCCTGAGGCATTTTCCCTAACCCGTTCAATGCTGATGAATATATCGCCCGATATATTCCCCTTATCTTCGCAATAGTCAAAAGTAATGATGTCGGTCAAAGTATCGTGCTCCAGGTATTCAAGGTTGAGTCTAAGCAAATAATCGTCATTACAGAACACAAAAGTGATATCACCCAGACATCCCCCCTCTTCCTTTATTGTATTCATAATCCATTCCCGGGCCTTCTTTCTGGAAAACCCGGGAATAATTACCTCCTCAAAAAAGAAATCAATGTGGCCTGTGGCTTTCAATCAGGCAGGTTTTTTGATGTTGATTTTTTCGAAATATTCATCCAGCAGCCGTATCCGTTCACGTGTCAAATGCTGATTGATGCTGGTGATATAGAACACCATTTCCATAAGTTCAGTCTTGGCGTCAAAATTCACTTCATCGCTGAGCATACGGATCATGACCATGCTCCGTTCCGAATCAGAGATTTCTTCCGCTTCCAGGGCTTTATCTACATCGTCCTGAAACAGAGCCGCTATTTCTAAGAAACGGTCGGACAGGGAAACCTTGAAAACCAATCCATGAGGTCTTGACTCAAAGTATACATCTATATATTTAAGCCTATCACCTTTCTCGCTAATAGCAAACTCAAAAGCTTCTGAGACAGAGAAAAGGATGTTACCAAAATAAGAATGGTAAATGTTAAACTGGTCACATACCTTTTCAACGAAAGCTTCCAGTTTGTGAATCTCTTCTTTACGGGCTTTTAGGCGCAGGTGTTTCTCAAGTTCTACCATGCTGATGTCATTCAACGTTAAGGAAATAGGTTTCTACAAGCGACCGGTAGAAAGGTTTCAGCCCCGGAGGCAGGCTCCTGAGCATTTCCAACTCACGGTTTCTTATCCTATTATACTCAAAAACGTCGGCAGGGTTACTTATTTCATAATTTTTTGCTGTGGTGCCCTCCCGGCGTTCCTCCTGTTCTCGCTGAAGTTGAGCGCGCTCATGTTCAAGCAGGCGGGTAAGGATCCTTTGTTGACGTTGAATGGTTTGCCTGCTAATGTTCCTTGTCACAATATCGAGCTCTGTACGTTCCATATCACGCTGCAATTGGTCCAAGGCCCTACCGTCCTCCCCTGCCCTTTTCAATTCCTCAGACAAGCCCCGCAATTGATTCCTGATAGCCTCCTGTTCGGCTGCCATCCGGGCAAGTTGCTCGCTTACCGACATAGGCTGCCCGCTTTGGCCCGGCATGGGTTGGTGCCCTTGCTGCATTTGCTCAAGCATTTGATTTAGTTGTTCCTGCATTTGCCGCATCCCGGGAAAATCAGCAGGCATTTGCCCTCCACTTTGCGGATCTCCTGAACCATTCATACCCATCTGCATTTGCATATTCTGAAGACTTTCATTCAGCAGCAGGGCCAAATTATTTATATGTGTCATCACGAATTGTTGACGGCTTGCACCCTGATATCTTCGACGGTTCACAAGGTCTTCCATTCCTTGGGCGAGGTTCATATTGATCTCACCAATTTCACGGTTTACAAAGGCGCCTATCTGCAATTGTCTCTTTCCCAGAGCCACCAGTGAATCCTCTACCATTTTAAGATCTTCCTGGATCTTGCGTTGTTCCTGGATCATCTCCACGAAGCGGGGGTCATTCACGTTTACATTACGGACTTCAAGCAATAATTCTTCTTGTGAAAAACTGGATTTCAACAGGTTTTCAAGGATTGTTCTCAGGGCACGGACATCTTCTGCAAGCTGTTCTTCATTCATCCTTTGCTGCATTTGCTGAAGGCTCATGCTCAACTGTTCCATTTGCTGCCTTCCGCTCTTCTGATTGCCTACCGAACGTTGCATATGCCCCTGTTCCATCTGCTCTAAGGCATCGCCTAATTCATCCTGTATTGATTGTTCCAATCCACCTGTATCTTCCACATCATGAGGCCGATTCAGCTGTTTATTTTTCTCCCTGAATTCCTCCATCATTTCAGAAAGATTTTGCATTTCTTCGTTAATATCCTTCTGGTTTTCAGTAATTTGATCATCGTCAAGATTACCTGATGCGGAATTCTCAATTTGCTTGTCCTGTTCTTTTTTTATCTCTTCAAGCTTGCTTAAGCTGCGATCAAGCAGACGTTCCAGTTCAAGTTGCTTGAAAAATTCAAGGGCACGGTCCATCTGGTTTTCCAACTGCCCCATTTCAAATTCCATCTGATCGAGCATTTGATATACCTGCTCACGGTTCAGGCTGTCCAGTTCCTGCCTGATTTTTTCCATCAGTTCTTTCAACTCATCCGACAATACTTCCTCATAAAGCCGGGCGAGTTCTTCCTGCTTTTCCTTGATCCGTTCAGAAGTATCCATAAACTGCTCATCTCGCACTTCATTCTTTTCCCGGGTTTCTTTAAGTTGTTTAAAGTTTTCCTGAATCTCCTCCTGTTTCTTCAACAATTGATCTAAGGCTTCCCTTTGTTCCCAGTTAAATCGTTCTGTTTCAAGCATTTGACGCCTGATTTCTTCAATTTCACGTCTCGATTCCTTCACCCCCGAAATCCCGGTATTCATTTCTCCCTTAAATTGTTCATTATTTTCCCTGCTTTGTGCAAGCAATTCTTCCTCATTGGGAACGTAAAAGGAAAACAAGCGGCTTCGGCTTGACTTTGCCCCATTAACCCCATCATTATCAAATACAATGAAGAAATATTCGACCGTCTCACCCGGATTGACGTACACCGAATTCAAATCAAAATGATGGTAGAAGGTCTGGTTTAAACTGACAGGGTCATATGCCAACTTTTCGGCAATGAATTCGCCTTCTTGTTCCGGGTTCCTGTCTCTTTCCTCCACCAGCCTGTACCTGAACTCAAGCCCGCTAAAACCATAATCATCCTGGATAAGCCCCCGGAAAAACAGGTGGGACATCAATACCGAATCCTGCTGTTCTTCTATCTGGATTTGAGGCCAGGCATCGGGCTTCACCTGAACAAAATAAGCCAGTGAGTCACCCTTACCTATCTCTTCATTCCAGGCAAATACCTCATAAGAGAATGATTTCCCGGCACGGTGATCGACCTGGAAAACCCCCGGTCTCAATTCTTCCACCACTTTTTCTTCTTCCTCCAGCTTAAAAACCACGGAGCCGCTTCCACGGGTATAAAACTCCCAGAGAAGCCTTGCACCTTCAGCAACCATTAAATCCCCAACATTGCTGAATTCCTGGGAACCCAAGCCAGTATAGGAGGGGTTGACAATTTTAACCGTAAAATGACTAAAGGCAGGCTTTTTCCTCACTTCCAGCTGATAAGGCCCAAAGGTGAAACCCTGCGACTCAATAAAGAATTCAAAGGATTCTTGTATATTACGCAAGGGGTGTGTAAACAAGCCTTTCCCGTCAGCCTGCATAAGGAACTCTCCTCCCCCATAGCGAACAGATGCATTCGCCGGGAGCAGCGAACCCTGGCTCCGCGCTTGCAGGGTAATGTTTTCTCCCTGAAAACCCTGTAAGGAATTTTCAATCTTAAAGGAAAAGGGAGCAGGTTTTTCAAACTGCATTTCGTACTGCGCAATCCTGCGGGCAGGCTCAAACAGGAATCCAGGCTTCACCAATATAAAGCCTATGAAAATTACAAGCGGGATCAGGAAATACGGAAGGTATTTGGTGTTGGCCTTAAAATCAATGGCCCTCAGAAAAGGCACCTGAAGGGCAAAACCTGACTTCTGATCAATCCCCGCCATGATCAGCTCTTTTCCTTCAGGATTTTGGTCCAGGAAATGGCGCAATTCAAGGGCATTGGTAATTTTGTCGCGTATCTCATCCTTAAAGTGATTCCCAACGATCCTTGCGGCTTCAGGGGCTTCAAGCCTTTTGCCAATCCGCATAAAACCTGCCAGCGGCCTTAACACATAGCGAATAAACACAAACAAATTAAAGGCCAGGAATCCATAAAAAAGAATGCTCCGAATCAGGCTGCCAAAATACCCGAAATGTTCAAACAGAGCAAAGACCAGGAACAGCAACAGAAACCCTGCTCCGAACAGTAATCCCCCCTTAATAAGCAAATTAAGGTAATACCGCCTGATGAATGCATCGAGCTTTTCAAGCAATATTTCGAAATTACCTGCCATATTTATTCCTTTATTCTAATTAAATCAACCATAAATTTACAAAAAACAAAGCCTTTCCTCCGCAAAAAAACCTTAAATTGCAAAGTTATTGACTTAAACGGTCTTTAAATATTAACGCATTGATTTAATTAATGATATGGCAAAAAAGAAAGAAAACATTAAAACTGAACTGAGGGAAGAAATCGAGAATCTTTTTAATAAGCATCGCGAAGCCCTCTACAACTATAAACAAGTAGCTAAGGCCCTGGGCCCCCTGGGGCAGGAAAACCGGAAGTTCATTTCAGGGGTGTTGTATGCCCTGGCAAAGGAAAACATTTTACTCGAGGCCTATAAGGGCAAGTTTAAACTCAACCCACTTTATGCAGAAAAACAGAAAAAGATAGGGCCATTTATTTCGGGCCGCGTCGATATGAAACAAACAGGAAAGGCGTATATCATTACCAAGGAATTGCTTGAGGATGTGTATATTGCCTCCAACAACACGGGTTATGCCCTGCACGATGACCTTGTAAAAGTGCGGCTGTTTCCCAAAAGAAAAGACCGTAAAACCGAGGGCGAGATCATTGAAGTCATCGAACGTCCCAACAAGACCTGGGTGGGTATCCTTCAGCTCAGCCCCAAGTACGCTTTCCTGGTGCCCGACAGCAGAAACATGCCCGTTGATATTTTCATTCCGCTTGAAAACCTTAATGGTGCTAAAGATGGCCAGAAAGTCATAGCCGAGATTACCGAATGGGCCCATCCGGCTAAAAACCCTTTCGGGAAAATCATAGAAGTATTAGGCGAACCGGGCGACAACGAGGTGGAAATGCACGCAATCCTGGCCCAGTACGGCTTGCCTGCACGCTTTGAACCCGAAGTGGAAAAAGCAGCCGAAAAAATACCCGGCTATATCTCCGAGGAAGAAATTGCACGACGCGAGGATTTCCGCAACACCCTCACCTTTACAATCGACCCCTTTGATGCAAAGGACCTTGATGATGCGCTTTCTTACAAAAAACTGGACGAAAACCTGTATGAGATAGGCGTCCACATTGCTGATGTGACCCACTATGTTAAACAAGGAAGCATTGTCGACAAGGAAGCCATCAACCGTGCCACCAGTATTTACCTGGTCGACCGTACTATCCCAATGCTCCCTGAAAACCTCTCAAACAACCTGTGTTCATTAAACCCCAATACCGATAAGCTCTGCTTCTCGGTGATCTTCAATATCAATGAAAAGGGAAAAATTTTGAAATACAGGCTTGTCAAAACCATCATCAATTCCGACAAGAGGTTCAGCTATGAAGAGGCACAGCAAATTATCGAAGAAGGCAAAGGCCCCTTGAGCGAGGCCATATTGACCCTCAATGATTTGGCTCAAATATTCAGAAGCCGCCGAATGAAAGAAGGCGCCATTAGTTTCGACAAGGAAGAAGTGAAATTTAAGCTCGATGAAAAAGGCAAACCCCTTGAAGTATATTTTAAAGTACAGAAAGAAGCCAACCATCTGATCGAAGAATTCATGCTTCTGGCCAACCGCACGGTGGCCGAACACATTGGTAAAACCAAAGGGAAGGCAAAACCAAAGACCTTTGTTTATCGTATCCACGATGTACCAAACCTTGAAAAACTAAGTACCCTTTCAGAATTTGTGGCCAAGCTGGGGTATAAACTCAGAATTGATACCCGCAAAAACATCTCCTCTTCCTTCAATCAATTACTGGAAGACGCCCAGGGAAAAGGGGAGGAAAACCTTATTGAAACCCTGGCCATCCGCTCAATGGCCAAAGCCGAATATTCAACCCAAAACATTGGCCATTACGGCCTTGCCTTTGCTTTTTACAGTCACTTCACCTCCCCCATCCGTCGCTATCCCGACATGATGGCCCATCGCCTTCTGTTCGATTATGCGCACGGAAAACCCAGTGCTCCGGAAGAGCTTTATGAAGAGCTCTGCGTACAGTCCTCCGATATGGAAAAGAAAGCCCAAAACGCTGAACGCGACTCCATTAAACTTAAACAGGTTGAATTTATGGACGATAAGATCGGGCAGGAATTTGAAGGACTGATCTCAGGTGTCAGTAAATGGGGCATCTTTGTCGAAATCACCGAAAATAAGGTGGAAGGCATGGTCCGTTTGAGCGACCTGGCCGACGATTATTATTACCTCGATGAAGATAACTTCCAGGTCATTGGCCACAACAAGCATAAGGTTTATAAACTGGGAAGTCCCGTAAGAGTAAAGATCAAAAAAACCGACCTCCTGAAGAAGGAGATTGATTTGGAGATGGTCGAATAGCCTCCCCTTTTCTGAATTAAAAAATCCCGCCAGACAGCGGGATTTTTTTTCATTCTTAACAAGAATCTGACTCCTAGTTTAAACCCTTACCATAAAATATCAGTGAAATCATAATACATTGATTTTAAATAAATTATAAAAATGTAATAGGAATTGTATCCAGGCAGGGGAGGTTAAAAAGAAGGCGCCCGAGAGCAAAAATAAAGACGGTCTCCTCAAAAGGAAACCGTCTTTCGTATATGTTTTACAGCGCTCTAAATCAGGTTCAAACGGCTGTAAAGTTCTTTGCGGTAAAGGCCACCAATGGGGAGCACCTTCATTTTGCCTTCAATCACCAGGTCGGGATACTTGATGGAGAAAATCTTGCTGAGGTTCACGATAAAGGAACGGTGAATACGCACGAAATCCTTAGAGGGCAGGATGCGCACCATTTCCTTCATGGTGGTATGGGTGGTATAGCTGTTGTCGGAGGTGTTGATCACCACGTAATCTTTCAGGGCTTCCACATAGAAAATATCGTCGAAATTAATCTTGTTCAAACGATAGTCGGCGCGGACAAAGATGCTGTCTTTCGACTCTTTATTTTCGATGATGGAATGATACAGATCACGCTCTTTCTTAACGACTTCATCTTTTTCGTGCTTGTAGATGGCCATCTCGATGGTGGTCTGCAGTTCTTTTTCCTTAAAGGGCTTGATGATATACCCGTAAGGTTCAGTGATTTTGGCCTTGCTCAGCGTATTGTCGTCAGCATAAGCAGTAAGGAAAATGACCGGGACTCCAAATCGCTCCTTAATGACATTGGCAGCATCAATACCGGTCATCTGGCCTTTAAGCATTATATCCATAAGCACCAGGTCAGGGCGATTGTCCTCAATTTCCTCTATGGCTTTTTCTCCACTGTTCACAGTGGTCGGTACCTGGTAACCCAGTTTTTTCAGACTGTTCTGAATATCCTTGGCTACAATACTTTCGTCTTCAACAACCAAAATTTTAATTTTTGCCATATTCTTTTCTTTTAAAAAAATTACACAATGTCACTGCTTAAAACGCAATACCTTTAAGCCAGTAAAAACTTGTTTTGAGATTTTAAAAAACTTGATTTTAAAGAATTATCAAATTTACGACTTTTTTTTTATAATCCAATCTTCATTTGCCCCCCCACCATCACATTCAAATAAATTTAATTTTTTCCCCTTTTAAAGCCTCAAAACTTTTCCGACCAATAATAATAAATATTCTTTTTTAAAATTAAATTATGTGTTAATTAGGCTGTTGATGGAGTTGATAAAATTATGCAAATTTACTTGATAAAGATTGTTATTAAAGGTAATTAACAGTTTATTAACTGGGGTGGCTTAAAAAAAGAACGGATTATCAGGATATTGTAAAGATATTAACAGCTTGTTAGGAGCCAGGGATGGTGATAAGTTTTGGGTTATGAACAGCTTTTTTTCAGGCTTGTTTTGTTGAAAGATTGTGGAGAGATATTTATAAATCCACCTGCCTTTTCCTTGTAAATCTGTTGAAAGTTTTTATGCAAAATTGATTTTGAAAATTGCAAATATTTTTACTAAAAATAACGAGCATGCGGCCCCCTATTTATTAACAATTGCTTGTTGATAAACCCAAGGTGTTGGGAATGAAGGGAAAGTACATTCAGGCTTTTACAAATATTTGGGCCTTGCTGCGCTTAAGTAATTAAAAATTAATTTTGTACAATTTCTTTGTAGCTTTGTTATTTACAGACCTGAAAAAACTTTATTAACAATGGTAACAAATGGCTTGAGGATAGCCCTCGGATGTGATCATGCCGGATTTTTGCTGAAGCAACGCCTGATCCCTTTTTTAGTTGAGAAGGGCTGTAAAATAAAGGATTTCGGAACGCATTCGGAGGAGAGTTCCGACTATGCTGATGCGGTGCATCCGCTTGCTTCGGCCATAGAAGCGGGGGAGCATGATTTCGGGATTGTGATCTGTGGCAGCGGGAATGGAGTAAATATGACCGCCAACAAGCATCAGGGGATTCGTTCGGCCCTGTGCTGGAAAGTGGAGATCGGGAGGCTTGCGCGCCTGCACAACAATGCCAATGTGCTGGCCTTACCTGCACGCTTTATCTCGGAAGAAACTGCCCTGCAAATTGCCGACATTTTTCTGAAAACCGACTTTGAAGGCGGTCGTCATTCGCGACGGATCAATAAAATTGCCTGGAAGGACGAAAATGACGACTTCGACCAGGAAAATGAAGATATGGAAGACATGGCTGACGACGAGCTTTAACAAGCCATTCATCAAGCTTAAAATATTTGGTTTTCAATGACTTTGACGCACGAAAAATTTCTTGTCGACAGCGAAAAAAAGGCCTTCGACCTGGCTCACAGAGCTACCCTTGCCCATAATATAGGGAAGTATAATCAAGCGGTAGTCCAGGGAAAAAAACAGTACAGCAATCTTGAGCTTGCTCGGCGAAGGGCTGCCATGAAGCGCTATCGTGCCATGGAAAACCTGGAGGATCTGCTGAAAGATTTTGAGCATCATTTCGGGCGTCACGGGGGAAAGGTGCTATGGGCGCAGGATTCTGAAGAGGCATGCAAGGCTGTGTTGGAAGTGCTCGAAAGGAATTACGTAAAGCTGGTGGTTAAGTCGAAATCGATGGTTACCGAGGAAATTGGGCTCACCGAATTCCTTGAAAAGAACGGCATTGAAACCATTGAGACCGACCTGGGCGAATACATAGTTCAGCTGAGCAATGATAAGCCCTATCACATCATTACGCCCATCATGCATCGTTCGGCTGCTGATGTGTCGAAGATCTTTCACGAGAAGTTCGGTCTGCCTGAAGATTCCACGCCCGCCCAGATCACGGCATTTGTTCGTACCACGCTTCGTGAGCAGTTTGAAAAGGCACAGGCCGGGATCACAGGGGCCAATTTCCTGGTGGCGGGCACAGGAGCTGTGGCGCTTACCGAGAACGAAGGCAATGGGGTATTGGCCATGAGCATGCCCCCTGTACATGTAGTGGTGACGGGCATTGACAAGATTATCCCCTCACTGGATGACCTTGATCTTTTCTGGCCTTTGTTGGCCACCCACGGGACAGGTCAGCAGGTGACGGTCTACAATTCGTTGGTGAGCGGGCCCCGCCGAAAGGATGAGGGCGATGGCCCCAGCCAGATGTATGTAGTATTGGTCGACAATGGACGGACACAATTGCTTTCGAGCGTTCCCCAACGCAGGGCCTTGTCGTGTATTCGATGCGGGGCTTGCCTGAACGCCTGCCCCATATACCACAACATTGGCGGCCACGCCTACGGAAACGTCTATTCAGGACCCATTGGCGCCGTTATCGCTCCTCATATGCGCGGACTGGCCGAATACAATCACCTCTCATTTGCCTCCAGCCTTTGCGGGAAATGCACTGAGGTTTGCCCCGTAAACATTGACCTACACCAACAACTGCTGAACAACCGTAACCTCAGCGTGCGCGAAGGCCTGAATACCCCATGGGAAAAATGGGGCATGCGTGCTTTTAAAACATTTATGGGAAAGCGTAAATGGCTTAATATGGTGAAGCCGGGCCTGAAGAATATGGGGATGCAGATTTTCTTTGGAAAATCGTGGGGCAAGCGGCGTGAGCTGCCCAAAATGGCGCCCAAGTCCTTTCACGACCTCTGGAAGGAGCAACAATAAAAAAAACCCGGCCTCTTTCAGGAGCCGGGTTTGGGTGGAGAATATCGGGCTCGAACCGATGACCTCTTGGCTGCCAGCCAAACGCTCTAGCCAACTGAGCTAATTCCCCTTTTGTAGTTTGCAAAATTAATCGGTTTTCGCGAATTGACCAAATAAAATTTCTTGCAAATATGAGACGACTTTTCTGTGCCGTGAAAGTGCCCCTGAACGATGCCCTGGAAAAGGCAATGGAGGCTTTCAGACAAGAACTGAGCGAGGCCAGGGTAAACTGGGTATCGCCTCAAAACCTGCACCTTACGCTTAAATTCTTCGGCGATACGCCCAATGAACAGGTGGATGGCATTATGGAAGCTTTGCACCTGGGCGCCGCCAACTTCCCGCCCTTCTCCTTTTCGGTGGAAGGCTGCGGCACCTTTGGCAGTACCCGCCAGCCCAATGTGATCTGGCTGGGCATTCGCAACAGCAAAACCCTGGAAGACCTGTACCACAGCCTTAACCATTTCCTGTCGCCCCTCGGGTATGAGCCCGACAGAAAGTTCTTTTCACCCCACCTGACCATCGGACGCATCAAATACATTCAGGACACCCTTGGCCTGCGTGCCCTGGAAAGCGAATTTAACGGTCAGAAATTTGCAAAAGTCCCTACAGGGTCCTTCTACCTTATGGAAAGCTTTCTACGCCCACAGGGTCCCTTATATAAGATCGTGGAGGAATTTAAACTCGGTGAAGGACATCGCGCATAATTTTTTTACTCTTTTTTATTCAATGGGAAGTCTGGTGGTTTCTTTTTTTATCTTCCCATTTTAATAAGTGACCGCATATTCTTAACCTCAACCTCTACCTTGAACCCCTAACTTTGAACTGCTCCATGTCCCGTTATATCCATAACCTCATTGCCCAGGGCGAGCATCAACAGCTCGATTTCAAATTCCAGGTGAATGACAGCCGTAAGATTGCCCGTACGTTGGTGGCTTTTGCCAATACTGACGGGGGGAAGCTGCTTATCGGGGTGAAGGACAACGGGGTCATTGCAGGGGTGCGCACCGACGAGGAGTATCATATGATAGAAGCCGCTGCAGGCATGTATTGCAAGCCCGAGATCGACTTTGCCTTCCGCCCCTGGAACATCGACGGCAAGCAGGTGCTCGAGATTGATGTGCCTGCCCTGAAGGTGAAGCCTGCCTTTGTGCTGACAGAAGAAGACCGCTGGATGGCCTATGTGAGGGTAGGCGACCAGAACATCCTTGCCACACCTTTGCAGATCAAGCTCTGGAAGCGGCAAAGCAGTGAGCGGGGTATAGTGATAAAATACTCAGATAATGAGCGTATCCTGATGTCTTATCTCAATGCCCATCCCTTCATCACCCTGAACAAGTTCTCAAAACTAGCCGATATACCGCGATACAAGGCCGAGAATATTCTTGTCAATATGATCAGCGCCGGCCTTGTTGAGATCGGCCAGAATGAACGCTATGTATGGTTTCGCCTCAGCGAAACGGGTCAGAAACAGGAGCCTAACGGCGGCTGACCTTGTGGGTGATCACTTCCCTGCCGCTGACCACTTGCATCAGGAGTATCCCTTTCGGGAAACCGTTCAGGTCAATGGTATTCAAGCCTGCTGCCACATTCATTTCAGCGAGTTTCTTCCCGGTGATGTCAAAAATCTTAAGGATGCCCGCCTCTTTCACCTGAACATTCAGGCGATCTTGAGCGGGGTTGGGGTAGAACACCGGCTTGCCGGCCAGGGGATCGTCAATGCCCACATAGGGATCCGACTCCACTGTAAAGGACCACACTACGGCATCCGGGGCCATTGGGCCATTATCCTGGTCTGCCGTGGGGACGATCTTCCAGTACCAGGCAGACTCATAGGGGAGGAGTTCACTGCCATCGGAGAAGGTGAATGTATAGATGGTCTTTTCTTCAATAAATTCAGCCCATCCAATCAGGTCTTCTTCCCCAGGGGCTTCGGTTTGGCCCATATATACGTGGAAGCCAGCAGGCAAAGCATAGAGGGGATCGTGGTCATACTCCCAGGATAACTCCGTAAGATCTGATTCCACATCGGTGGCTTCATCTGCAGGCAGCGGGTTGAAGGCCGCCAGGGGATAGGGGAAGGTTTCTGTTTCGGTGGTGAAGATCCAGGTGTCAGCTCCCGGTTCTTCGGGAATCACCTCCTGGTTAAGCGAGGGGATGATTTGCCAGTAATAGGTGGTTTCAAAATCAAGGATGGGGGTTTCGGGCAGGCTGTAGATGTATTCCTCCTGCCCGCTGACATAAGGAATCCAGGGCTCAAAGAGGTCCAGGGGATTTTCAAAAGCGGCATCAGTGGCCAGCATCAGATGAAATCCTGCAGGCTCAAGGGTATTGGGCTCGTTGAGGTATTCCCACCCGAAGTACACGAGATTGACGGAAACTTCTTCAGCATTGTTTTCGGGATAGGGGTTCTGTGCAAGGAGCAAGGTGATTTCGGGCAACTCCTGGGCGCCGATATCGGGGGTTTCAGGGTCGCGGATAAAGCCGTCAATATCAAAATCCACGACAATGGGGTCGGTGACGGGCAGTGCATTGCCCCGTACAATACTATTGGCAAGGGGATCGATGTGCAGCTCATCAGCCCCCAGGAAAGGAACGTTTTCTGTGTAGCTGTTCTGGTCAATCGTAGCTGCGGCAAGCTGGTATTCCTCCAGGGTCTGGGCTATAAGGGGGGCGCTTGAATTATGCCCGTAAAACAACAGATTGGCGGGACCTGCAGACCCGGCATAATAGACATTGTTGTCGGTGGTGGCGCTCAGATTGGAAAAGGTGTTGGTGCTTTTGAAGAAGGCAGCCATATAGCCCGTTCCACCAAGAGAAGGATTGGCAAGGTTCACGAAAATATTGTTGCGCAGATCAACGGTGCTTGAGCTGTTATTGAGGTAAAAAGCAGCCGAATGGTGGATCGTACTCAGGGCATCATATTCGAGCCTGACGGAATTGTGGTAAACATGGGCTGAGGCAAACGTACGGATTTCAATGCCTTTGCTGACGGGGGCCGTCGACAATTCAGAAGATGGGGCAGCAACGCCACTGATCATATTGTTGTAAATATTGGCCTCGACATCGGTGGCAAACAGCATAATCCCCGTGGCAGTATTGTTGCCCCCACCCGTGGCGGTGATGTTATGCAGGGTGTTGTTGTAAATGTTATGGACCGACTTGCGGGCATTGATGTACATCCCGAAAATGCTGGTGAAGGAGGAATGGGCCTCCAGGATTGTGTTGTCGAAAATATTGAAGGGAAAGGTCAGGATGGCTGAAGGATTTCCGCTGGTGGTGGAAATGGCTGCCGGGGCGGTGGTTCCATCGCCGATGCGGACCATATTGCTGATGGTGGTGCCGTGAACGGTACCCCCGTTCTGGCTGCGGAAATAGACCCCGCAAAATACAATGTCGTCAATAAGGCTTTCGCCCGATTCTGTGCTTCCCACAAGGTTTCCGAAACTCATCAGCTCGGTGGTGCTTGTATTGCCCTCAAGATAATAGCCAAAGGCAGCATTGCTGATGACGTTGTCGATAAAATGGTTGTTGTTCATGGCGCCTTCAATGCTTGTGGGGGCGGTCAGGGCATTCAGCATGACGCCCTGGGTTTGATTTGGATTGGTCTTATCAAGGGTGATGTGGGTATTTCTGACCAGGTTGAAGTGGCAACCGTCTGTAGCAGAGGCATTTTGAAAGACAATACCGCTTTCCAGCAGCCCGTCGGGGTTGCGGATATCGAGGCCGTCAACGGTGATGTAATCACTGCCCGAGAAGGTAAGACCGCCTTCACCGTTGTCGGTGGTGCCTGAAATATTCAGAATGGGCCGTGCACCTGTGCCATCCCATTCAAAGACGATGGGAGCCGTAGCAGTGCCCGTAGCGGTAAAAGAGATGGGCGCACTGTGATCGAAAACGGCATCGCCTGCAAGGATAAAAGTGACTCCTCCTGAGGCGGTACCGTATTGATTGAGGGAGTCAGCAGCGACCGCCAGGTTAGGATAATGCTCCGATGGGATATTGCGTGGGCCGGTAATCTGGGCCATCAGGCCCAGGCTAACAAATAACAGGGAAAACAAAAGAGTAGAGCGTTTTTTCATGGCCTTGGAATTAATGACTTTTCAGCCGCGTGGGAAATTAGGGTTCAAACTTATCCCATAAAGTTAAGAAATATTATTTTTCACTATTGTCCTATAAAATATTATTTTGATTACGAGGTTCTTCGCTTCACTCCGTTACGCTCAGAATTACAGTCTTTTACGGTTTATAAAAGTGTGGATTGGAGGGGTTGGTTGGGGCNNGCCCCAACCAACCCCTCCAATCCCTAAATTTCTCAAAGTGCTTGTCATACTGAGCGTAGCGGAGTATCTCGTAATTTTAACCGGACACTAATGATTATTTTTATTTAAAAGACCCGAAAAACAGGCTGATCAGGAATACTTTTTCAAGACTTGCCTGACGCTGCCCGGATAGCCTCCTCCAAAGAGGTTCAGGTGGACCATCAGGGGGTAAAGGTTGGCAATCTCCAGCCCTTCCTTCCAGTGGCTCTCCAGTGGGTATTCCTCCTGGTAGGCCATGTAAAATTCAGGGCTGAAGCCTCCAAACAACCTGGTCATGCCCAAGTCCATATAGCGGTGGCCGTAATATACGGCGGGGTCAATGATGACAGCTTCTCCATCGGGGCCTGGCAGGTAATTTCCGCTCCACAGGTCGCCGTGCAACAGGGCAGGGGGCTCTTGGGGGAAGAAGGCATCCAGGCGGGCAAACAATTGCTCAAAAAGGCTGACCAGATGGCTGTCTGCTTTGCCGCTTTGCCTCGAAAGGCGCAATTGAGGCTCTATCCTTTGGGAAATGAAAAAGTCTTTCCAGTGATTGCTGAAGGCATTGCTTTGGGGCAGACTGCCAATGTAGTTATCGTGATCCAGGCCAAATTGCTTTGCGGCATGCTTGTGCAGCCCGGCCAGTCCCCGCCCGAAATGCTCCCAGAAGTGTTTCTCCTGTCGCCCGCTCTCAAGGTATTCAAGCATCAGGAATTCATACTTACCAGCAATTCCCGTTCCAATCACCTGGGGCACCCTGACCGCATCTGCTTTCTCCAGGATCTTCAGGCCGCGTGCCTCTGCCTCAAACATTCCCGGGTAAAGGCTGCCATGGTTGTATTTAATGAAATACCATCCCTGATTGGTTTTTACCACTTGGGCATCGTTGATACATCCGCCTCCCACTGAACGAACATCCAGCAGGGCTGGCGAACCCCCGTTTTTTTCCTGAAGGATTTGGAGTAACCCTGTTTGAATGATAGAAGGAAGCATTGAACTTGATGTATGAAGTTGGTTCACAGTAAATGTTGTGAAGTTGTCAAGTTGTCGGGTTGGCATGGTTAAGATCTAAGATCAAAAAACCTGCCAGCCGTAGTCAGGTTTAAACCCTGAATTACAAACGTTTAACCCCAAACCTCAAACCCCGAACCCCGAACCTGAACCTAATAGGCGCGCTCGTTCCTCCCCTCAATGTAATTGATAAAAGAGCGGTTGACCACTTTATTTCCCCCCGGGGTAGGATAGTTGCCCGTGAAATACCAGTCGCCCGTATGGCCCGGGCAGGCTGTATGCAGGTCTTCAATGGTCTGGAACACGATCTCAATGTTGGCCTTAACCTGTGGGGGATGGAGCATCTGGGCGATCTTGGCCGAAATCTCCTCGGGCCGGAAGGGCCTGTAGATCTCCTTCACGCAGTTGGTGGTCTCTTCGCGGGGAAGCATCTCCTGTTCCTTGCATCGTTTGTACACATCGCTGATGATGCCTGCCTGCCCCGTTTCTTTTAGCAGATCTATTGCGGCTCGGAAGGCAATGAACTCATTCAGTCGTGCCATATCAATACCATAGCAGTCGGGATACCTGATCTGGGGTGCCGACGAAACAATGACGATGTTCTTGGGCCCCAGGCGATCCAGCATCCGGATGATGCTTTTTTTCAAAGTAGTGCCCCGGACAATACTATCGTCAATTACCACCAGGGTGTCTTCGCCCCGCTTCACCACCCCATAGGTAACGTCGTATACGTGGGCCACCAGGTCTTCGCGGGCGCTGTCGGCCGTAATGAAGGTACGCAGCTTGGCGTCCTTCACCGCGATCTGTTCTACGCGCGGGTGCAGGGCCATGATCTTTTCAAGCTTCTCGTGATCAAGCCTCTCGCGCATATCCAGTATCCTTTCCTTCTTCACCTCATCACAAAAGCTGTTTAGCCCCTCCATCATGCCCCAGAAGGCGCTGATGGCTGTATTGGGAATATAAGAAAAGATTGTGTTCTCCAGATCGTGATTGATTGTGTTCAGGATGGCAGGCACCAGTTGTTTTCCCAGGCGTTTACGTTCCATGTAGATGTCGGCGTCCGTTCCCCTCGAGAAATAAATGCGTTCAAAGCTGCAGGAGGCTTTTTTCAGGGGCTCCCGAACCAATACCTCAGAAGTGTTCCCGTCACGCTTTACCACCAGGGCATGCCCCGGCTGCAACTCCTTTACAAGCTCCAGGGGAACATTGAAGGCAGTTTGAATGGCCGGGCGCTCACTGGCGGCCACCAGAAAATCGTCATTGCGATAATAGAATGCTGGCCGTATCCCTGCCGGGTCACGCATAATAAAGGCATCGCCGTGCCCCAGCATCCCTGCCACCACATAGCCCCCATCCCAGTATTTGCTGGCTTTCTTCAGCACGTTCTGCAAGTCGAGGTTACGCGCTATCATCGGCGAAATGGCTTTTTTTGTATGGCCTTCTGCCTTGAATTTTCGGTACAGGTCTTCGTTTTCCTCGTCCAGGAAGTGCCCCATTTTTTCAAGGATGGTCACCGTATCGCTGGTCTCATTGGGATGCTGGCCTATGTGTACAAGGCTGTCGAACAGCTCATCCACATTGGTCAGGTTGAAGTTGCCTGCGATCATCAGGTTTTTCGACATCCAGTTGTTCTCCCTCAGGAATGGATGTACGGCGTCGACGCTGTTGTTGCCAAAGGTGCCGTAGCGAAGGTGCCCCAGGTACAGCTCCCCGAAAAAGTCCATGTTGTTTTTCAGCCAGTTCACATCGGCCAGGCGTTCGGGATGTTTATCGCCCGCTTTCGCGAAATTGCCCGTGATCTGGTCGAAGATGGTCTTGATGGGGTTGGGGTCATTGCTGCGCATGCGATTCATGTAACGCGCACCGGGAGGTACCCCAAATTTGATGCAACCCATCCCCGCCCCATCCTGGCCCCGGTTGTGCTGCTTCTCCATCAAAAGGTAAAGCTTGTTTAATCCGTAAAAGGCTGTGCCATAATGTGATACATAGTACTCCAGGGGCTTCAGCAGCCGCAGCAGCACCACACCACATTCATGCTTGATCGCATCGCTCATGGGAGGGGATATTAAAATGCAAAGGTAAAAAAAGATGGACTTTCTCCAGCCCTTTTTGTTCAGGAGTTGAGAAAGAGACGGGTTTAGGGTTCAAGGTTCCTGGTTCAAAGTTTAAGGTTGAGGTTGAGAAAGATTCTTTGATTTACGATCAACGATTAACGAATTTTGATTTTCGATTTACCAAAAACCTGATACCTGAAACCCGATACCCGAAACCTTTTGATTTGCGATCAACGATCAACCCAGTCTGCCCTCCTTCGGCGGGTAAACCGGCTGGCAGGGATTTATGATTTGTGAAGTATTGGTAAATTGCTGGTATTCAGAATATCCCGACACCCAATGACNNAATGACTAATGACCAATGACCTAAAACCTGATACCCGAAACCCAAAACCCGATACCTTTTTCCCCGGGAAAACTTCCTATACTAAAAAAAACGGCGTCTTCATTTTCTGAAAACCTATGTCTTTCAGATGTTTAACCCCCTCCTCGAAATGACTCAGGATCTGCCCGGGATGATGGGCGTCGGTATTGACCATCACGGGGATGTCCAGGCGGAGGCATTTTTCAAGGATGACAGGGGAGGGGAAGTACTCCTTGCTTTTGCCGCTGTAAATCCCCCGGGTGTTGAGTTCTACAATCACCCCCTTTTCTTTGATGGCTTTCAGCAGCTTGTCCACCAGCGCCTGGTACCACGGCTCGGAAGTGCTGAACAGCTTTTCCTGGTTATGCATTTTTACTTTATCCAGATGGCCAATGATATTCAGCGGCTGAGTCATCACCATCTGAATGCTCTGCTCGTAAAAGGCCGTCACGGCCTTGCGGGCATCGCCCCCGAACACCGTCTCAACGCCCTTGAAATACCCCTCCGCAGGCCCGTCAATAAACCAGATGGCATCGCCCGGTCCGGGTTTCACCAGGTGCACTGAGCCTATGCAATAATCCAGGGGAGTGTTCTTTATCCAGCCCTGAAAATCCTCCGAAATCCCGGGGATGTAGTCGATCTCCAGTCCCAGGTACAGCCTGATCTGGTCCTTATACTGCACCTTAAGCTTCCTGGCCTCGGCCACGTATTCAGGGAAATCCTTCGCGGGAAGCGCCCATACCGTTTCGAGGGGCAGGGGGGCATGGGCCGAAAAGCCTAAGGCCTCCAAATCCTTGTCAATGGCCGAAAGGACGTAATTCTCCAGGGGCTCGCGCCCGTCATCGAAATGCGAATGCGTATGAAAGTTGTACCGGTTCATTTTGAGGCCTCAGTGGTTTTGCCCGACACTTTGGCGTTTTGGGTCATTTTGATCATGGAGGTGATGATGTCAATGGCCACGATGTTTTCACCTCCCTGGGGAACAATGATATCGGCATAGCGCTTGCTGGGCTCAATGAATTGCAGGTGCATGGGCTTCACAAAGCGTTCGTAATGTTCGAGCACGTCGATGAACGAGCGCCCCCGCTCTTGGATGTCGCGGTAAATGATCCGCATCAGCCGGTCGTCGGCGTCGGCATCCACAAAGATCTTGATGTCCATACGGTCCCTCAGCCTCGGGTTCTGCAAGGTCAGGATGCCTTCCACGATCACCACCTCCCGTGCCGGCACCGGAACGGTCTCCTTGGCCCGCGCACAGGTCAGGTAAGAATAAATGGGCATAGGCACCTCCTTGCCCTCACGGAGCATATCCATATGTTTAACCAACAGGTTAAACTCGATGGCGCTGGGATGGTCAAAGTTGATCTTGGCCCGCTCCTCAGGGCTCAGATGCCCGTTATCCTTGTAATAGGCGTCCTGGTAGATCACCGAGACACTGTCCTTGGGCAGGCGCTTCACAACCTTCTTCACCACCGTGCTCTTCCCCGAGCCCGATCCCCCCGCAATTCCTATGATCAGCATAATGATGTCGTTTTGGTTGGGTAAAAATAAGCAAATCTCCGTAAGGCAGAAAGAAAAAAGGTTTGGGGTTCGGAGTTTGGCGTTCAAAGTTCAAGGTTGAGGTTGAGGTTAAGGTTAAGGTTGAGGTTGAGGTTAAGGTTAAGGTTGAGGTTAAGGTTAAGGTTAAGGTTGAGGTTAAGGTTAAGGTTGAGGTTGAGGTTAAGGTTAAGAAAGATTCTTTGATTTGAGACTGTTCAATTAAGTGTGTCGAGACTGTTCAATTAAGTGTGTCAAAACTTATTTTTAACTTGACATACAAAAACGATGAGCAAAAAATTTGATTTTGAAGAGTTCAGCAAAGAGCTGGCCAACCAGATCCGTCAAGGGAGGCCCCTGACTGGTGAGGATGGAGCCTTTACTCCCTTGATCAAAAAGGTGATCGAGGCGGCCCTTGAG
>LSQX01276319.1_pt1 | contig 57490 bp, 44 predicted proteins | sample 654561 | NCBI WGS metagenome assembly LSQX01 (sample SAMN04489861, study PRJNA283612) | anaerobic digester metagenome | isolation source: 4 biogas reactors fed with cattle manure at either 37C or 55C with and... | place: Denmark: Kongens Lyngby | collected 2014 | reverse complement strand
CCAACAACTCAACGAGCGTGAAACCTGCCTTTCTGCGCACACTCATCATCGCACCCCCGTCTTCAGAAAGAAAAGAAATTGGAAAACAGACGCAATCGCTCCGGCAACCACACCCAGCACTTCGACAGGGAGGAAGCCGGGTTCGCAACTACGATCCTACAGCAACGCGGTCGAGCTGTAATCATCCTTGACAAAAAGTGCAGCAAATATAGCGCATCGTACAGCGGGCCCTCATTGGCACCCGGGGCGGCGTGGGGTACGATCAAAGGTTAAGGTTTACAAAAGGAGCGGTGGATGATCACGTCTTTCGAACTGCGGCGGCACGAGCTGGACTACGACGTGCTGGCCGTCAACGAACGGTTCAAAAAGCTCTACGCCGGGCTGGTGTACGACGCCTGCGAGCACCTGGGGCTCCGCGGCCGGGCGATGGAGAGCGGAATCTATCCGCTCGTGCCGGAGATGAAGGTCGCCGGCCCCGCGTTCACCGTCCGCTGCATCTCCACCCCCAGCCTCGACCCCGAAGTGCACAACATCCGGCTGGGGATGCTCAAGAGCATCACGCCCGGGTGCATCCAGATCCGCGACTGCCAGAACCACCGCAGCGCCGGCCATTTCGGCGAAATCAGCGCCACCGCCGCCCAAGCCGCCGGTTGCGCCGGCGCCGTGATCGACGGCAGCACCCGCGACAGCAACCACCTGATCCGCATGGGCTTCCCCACCTTCTGCCGCTTCCGCAACCCGGTCGAGGCCTTCGGACGCCTGATGGCCATCGAGTACCAGATACCGATCTTCGTCAACGGCATCGATGGACAACTGGCCGTCCACCCCGGCGATTACATCTTCGGCGACAACGACGGCGTGGTGATCGTCCCCCGGGAGCAGACGCTCGCCGTCCTTGCGCAGGCCGAGGAGTGGTTCGAGTCCGAGGGCCGCAGCCGCGCCGACATGGCCGCCGGCATGGACCCCTTCGAGGTCTACGCGAAGCACGGGCGGTTCTAAGGGCCCGGAAAATCCCCGCGGGGCCGGCCTGTGCGGCTATCGGTCGGACGGCGGCGCCGGCGCGCGGCGGAGCACACGCCGCAGAGCCGCCAGCAGGCGGCGAATCATCGGCCACAAGACCGAACATCCACCCGCCGCACAGGCCTCTTGGCCGGAAGCGGGCGCGCTGAGCATCGCCGGTCGTCCGCCGCCGGCCCCTTCGACCCCGCTCGCGCCGGGCGAGGCCGGCGCGGGCGGCAGTCGGCCGGCCGTTGCCGCGAGTCCCTCTTCGATCGCCCGCAGCGCGGCGGGAACCGGCGCCTTCCTGCCGGCCGCCTGCTTCCACTGGGCGATGAGGAACTGGATGTTTTCCAGCATCCGGTGGAGCCGCGCGGCCTCCTCCTCCGTCGCCCGGGATGCGCGTTCGGCGAGCGCCCGGAGTTGTCGATCCGCCGCCTGGATGTCGCCGAGGGCCGGCCTGAGCAGGTCCTTGTACCTGCTCAGCCAAACGCAGCGGAAGTTGCGGCTCCAGGCGCGCAACAGGCGAACGATTTCCATCGACTTGTCTTCGGCCAGCAGATCGCCGATGAGAAACGTATGCAGGTTCTCTTCGCCGAAGGGGTTCTCCGTCAGCCGCGAGATCCCGTCGGTGATCAGCATCACGTCCGCCCGCAGGCACGGCCCCTCCTTGCGTATGTCGCGGACGGCCCGCTCGAGCGCTGTCTGGATTCGCGTCTGGCCGGAATTGGCGACCTCGATCACGCGGCGGACGATGGCGTGGAACTCCTCCTTGGTCGAGCCGCTGGAGAGTGCATCGACCTGGCTCGTGAAGGGGCGGAAATTCAGCTGCGACCGCTGCTGGCGTCCCTTGAGCAGAAAGGCCAGGGCAAGGCCCCTGGCGACCGTCCCCCGGCGGTCATGGTCGTTCATCGTTCCCGAGGTATCCAGGAGCAGGTAGGCGTGCTGCCGCGGCCGATCGGCCTGGGCCCGCTCCTCCACCAGCTCATGGTCCGGCGAATCGCTGTCCGAGTCGCGGGGCTCGCCGGTCGGCTCCCGCCAGTCGGGCATGAGCAGCGCGCGCTGGGCAACCTTCGCGTAGAAAACGTCGGGGCAGACCTCCTCCAGCAGCCACTGGGCGGGAAAAATCCGCGCAAGCTGCTCCGTGCTGCGGATCGTCGCGACTTCCATCTCGTCCGACGGCAGTCGCCCGCCCACCAGCTCGTTCGAATCGCCGGTGAGCGACGCGGCCTCGTCGGTCTCCAATTGCCGGAGGGAAAGCACGTCGTCCGGTTCTGACCGCGCGGCGATGGGGATTTGAAGGTCTTCGACGTAGGAGGCGGCGCCGCGGGCGGCAAGGAACATCGCCACCTGTTCCGGCTGGATCGCGCCCAGATCGAGCCCGAACAGGGCGAGGTATTGCACCAGGTCGGAGGAGGCGTGCGACGAACGACAGGGATCGGAGGAGAGAGGGAGCATGTCCGCTCAAATCAGGACTTCGGTCCTGCCGTGGTCAATCCGGTGCGTGAGCGCCTGGATCCGCTGCTCCAGGCCGAGTTTGAGGGCTTTCACCCGCTCGTCCTGCGGCTTGAGCCGATCGACGAACCGGCGGACGTGGTCGAAGGTGATCTGGCCTTCGCCGATCAATCCGAACCGTTTCAGCAGGCGCTGCACCAGCCGGGTGCAGGGAACCGTCCCGCCGTTGCGGACGCGGGCCAGGAGCTGCTCGGCGAGCTGGTGGGCCTCGGCCAATTGATCGATATGCTCCAGGTCTTCGCCGCGGACCTTCAGCAGGGTCTCCTTGAGGGCCTTGTCGAAACACTGGGCCTGCTCCGGCCGGCCGCCGACCGTCGTCGCCACGTAGCGGAGCTGCGAGAGGTCCTCGGCCGTCACCTCGAGGCGGCCCCTAAGCAGGGCCGACGCGTTGAGCACGATCCGCGACTTGGCATAGGTCCGCGGGCTGATGTAGGGCGCGCGGCGTTTGGCGCCGTCTTCCGCCTGGTCCAACAATTCCCGGTAGCGGTTGAGAATCAAGTTCTTCAGGAACATCACGTGGGGCGGCGCGCCGATCGAATAGTCGGGCGATTGGCCGCGGACGATGTCGGCCAGAAAACCGATGTGTTCGAGCGGGATCTGCTCGTCGGGCGCCGCGGGCCGGGCGCGGCCGTGGTGCCGCGTGAACGCCTGGTCGATGGCCAGCAGCGTGAAGGGGCTGAAATCCGGCGCGATGTAGGCGCGGAAGAGGAACCGGTCGAGCACGGCCTCGGTGACGTCCGTCGCGCGAAGGTAGTTCGCGGCCGCGATTCCGGTGTGCAGGCGGGCATGCTCGCGTTGCGTGCCTTTCTTGAAGACGCGCTCGTTGAAAATGCCCAACAGAGCCCGCAACACCATGTCGTTGGCGTCGAACAGCTCGTCGATGAAGGCGAAATCGGCGTCGACCAGCGTCTCCGCCGTGTTGTGGACGATGCGGCCCTTCTTCAGCTGTTCCGTGTCGACCGAGCCGAACAGCTCGTCGGCCAGCGTGCCCTTCGACATCTGGGTGTCGAAGACGCGGGCGCCGCGAATCCGGCTGAAGATCAGGCTTGCACAGAGCGTTTTCGCGGTCCCCGCCGGGCTGAAGACGAGGAGATTCTCGCGCGTCAGGAGTGCATAAATCGATTGCACCAGCAGTTGCTCGAAGCCGACAAGCTCGCTCTCCAGCGAGGAGAACACGCGCTTCAGGCGGGCAACGACCTGCCAGGGCTCCAAGGCTGGAACGCTACCGGGGCGGCCTGCAAGGCCCGCCCCAGGCAGCTCTGAGACGGCATCCCTCCCCTCGGAATCCACGCGGTCGCCAATCCGCGCCGCGGCGCCGCCCGACTCGTTTCCCAGCGAGCCCAGAGGGTCCGAATTCTGGATCTGAGAATCAAACGTGCTCGACATCGAAACGAACCGTTACCGCGTCCACCCTCGAAAACGCCGAGGTAACCTATGTAGGGAACGCCCGGCTGGTCCGCCACCCGGCGCGCTGGCCGTCTACACGGCGAGACCTGCTGGCGACCTTGCGGAACGACCTTGCGGCCGCAGGCGGGCAACAGGGGCCGGAGACTGGTTCCTTAAGACATCACGCCTCGACACGCCTCCGCCCCGCGCGGCGAGGGATGTTTCGGGAAGGATGCCTGATTCTCAAACTCCTATCGTGGCAATTATAGCAGGCCTACCAGCGTGACGCGACATGGCCGGTTTTTTTTCAGGCCAAGATGCCGCATCCGCTCGCCCCTTCTTTCGGCCGGCGGCCGCGAGTCCTTCAGCAGCCAGTTCGCCGGCGTGTTGCGTGGACAATTGGAGAGCCAGCCTCGCCTGCCGCCCGCGACGAGGACAAACCAGCGGCGGACGAACCGAAGCCCCCCCAGGCCCGGTGCTACGCACCGCGGAGGGCGCCGCCCTCGGGGGTGGAGAAGGCAACATCGTCTTCGCCGGCGCCGTCGAGGACCGCCTCCCAGCGCTGGTAGAATCGGGCTTCGCTGAACCGCTCGACGACCTCGCGGGCATGGCCGGCCAGAAGCCGCCGCCCCGCCTCGTCGCCCATCAGCCGATCGATCGCCGCGGCTAGCCACGCGACGCTGCCACTGCGGACGAGGAGGCCGTCGTAGCCGTCGCGGATGATCTCCGCCGGCCCGCTCTGGCAGTCGTAGCTCACCACGGGCATCCCGGCAGCCATCGCCTCGGCCAGCGCGTTGGGAAAACCTTCGTAGAGCGACGAGAGGACGAACAGGTCGCAGCGGGCCATGGCGGCGGCGACGTCGTCGGACCAGCCCGGCATGGCCACTCGCCCGGCGAGCTGGAGCTGCTCGGCGAGCCGTTCGAGCGGCCGGCGCTGGGGCCCCTCGCCGAGGATCACCAGGTCCCACTGGGGATGCCGCGAGGCGGCCTGGGCAAACGCCCGCAGCAGCCGATCGAAACCTTTTTCAGCCGCCAGGCGCCCGGCGGCGAGGATTCGCTTGCGATCCGGGTCGAAGGAACCCGGGCCGACCGGCTGGTCGCCGGCGTCGGCGGCCGCCGCGCGGATCGGAGCCCCACCGGGCCTGGCCACGGCGTTGGGGATCACGTAGACGGGGCGGCCCGCCGCCATGCCGCGAACCGCCTCGCGGACCCCGCGGGTCTGCACCACCAGGGCCGCGGCGCGCGGATAGAGCCGCTTGCGGAGAAACGACCAGAATCGCCCGATCTTGTGGTGGCGCGGATCGGTCCGTTCGGCGACGATCACCGGAACGTTCATTCTCCAACAGGCGGCCAGTGTCAAGACGTTCGTCTTGTCGGTCATCGAGACGACCGCTTCCGGCTCCGAGGCCGCAATCGCCGCGCGCAGCCGGCGGATCCGCCGCAGGTTGTTCGCCACGGCGGCCAGCGGGTTCGACGAGCGGCCCATCAGATCGAGGGCCGGCCGCCGCACGGCCGCCGAGAGCGGATAGCGGTCGCCGGCGGCCGAGTCGAGCGTGACGAGCGTCACCCGATGGCCCTCCTCCGCCCAGTGATTGGCCATCCGCGCGGCGGTCCGCTCGGCGCCGCCGCCGGCGAGCGAATGGATCACCAGGGTCAGCTTTCTCCGGCGAGTCGAGGGGGCGGGGGTCATGGGGACAAATGGCCTTCCTTACCGATCCGTCGCGCGGCGGCCGGTCCGGTCTTGTTCACCGTCGAGCCAGGCCTGGAACATGAGCACGTCCCAGAGATGATATTGCCAGTCGGTCCGCCCGGAGAGGTGCTCGCTCCATTTTCGCCGAATCGGCGCCGGTTGGAAATAACCTTCGCTCTCCAGCCGCCGCCGGCTGAGCAGACTCTCGGCCCAATCGCGCAGGGGACCGCGGAGCCAGCTATCGATCGGCACTCCGAACCCCATCTTGGGCCGCTCGACCATCTGGCGAGGCACGTAACGCTCGAGGACCTGCCGGAGCAGCCACTTCGTCCACCCCCGGCGGACCTTCAGCCCAAGGGGGAGCCGCCAGGCGAATTCGACGACGCGCTGGTCCAAGAGGGGCACGCGGGCTTCGAGCCCGAGGGCCATGCTCGCCCGATCCACCTTCACGAGGATGTCGTCCGGCAGGTAGGTCACGGCGTCGACAAAGGCCATCTGTTCGCAGATCGAAGCGCCTGCCGCCAGCACGCCGCGGGGCGGCCGGACCGCGCGCGGCTCGCACCCCCCAGCGACGATCGCCGAGGCGTCGCGCCAGTGGGAATTAAACCGCGTATAGACCTGGCTGGGACTGCCGGCCGCCAACAGATCGGCGATCATCGCCAACCGCGCTTTGCCGCGCACGCCGGGTGGAACCGCGGCCGCCGCCCAGCGGACGAGCGGCGCAACGGCGCGCCGCGGCCCCAGCGGGCACCAGGCCACGCGCTGCCAGAGCCGCTCGAGGTGGCGGTAGCGATCGTAGCCGAAGAACAGCTCGTCGCCGCCGTCGCCCGAGAGGCTCACCGTCACGCCGCGGCGGGCGATCCGGCTGACCAGGAAAGTGGGAATCTGCGACGAATCGGCAAACGGCTCGTCGTACAGTTGCGGGAGCCGCGGAATCACTTCGCGAGCCTCGGCCGGCGTCACGTAACACTCGGTGTGGTCGGTGCCGAGGTGCTCGGCGACCGCCCTGGCATAGCCCGCCTCGTCGTAGCCGCGCTCCTCGAAACCGATCGAAAAGGTCCGCACCGGCCGGGTGCTTTGCGCCTGCATCAGCGCGACCACCGTGGAGGAATCGATCCCGCCGGAGAGAAACGCGCCGACCGGCACGTCGGCCAGCATTTGCAGGGCCACCGAGTCGCGCAGGCGGGCGTCCAGCTCGTCGACCGCCTCTTCGTCCGTGCCGGAAAACGGATGCCGGAGCCCTTCCTCCACCCGCTCGGCCATGCTCCACCAGGCGACCGGCTCGGCCTGGCCGGGCCCGGTGCCGGGCCGCACCACGAGGATCGAGCCGGGCGGCAACTTGAAAATCCCCCGGTAAATCGAATTCGGCCCGGGCACGTAGCAGTGATGCAGGTAGGACGAAAGGGCCCCCCGATCGATCTCCCCATGGAATGCCGGATGGGCCCGCAAGGCCTTCAGTTCGGAACCGAAAAGAAAACACCCCTGCATCCAGCCATAGTAGAGCGGCTTGATGCCGATCGCGTCGCGCACCAGCGCCAGCTCGCGCCCGTCGCGGTCCCAGAGGGCGAACGCGAACATCCCGACGAACCGCTTCACCGCCCGCTGGAGGCCCCACTCGACGACGGCCGCCAGCAGCACCTCCGTGTCGCTGTGGCCGCGAAACGTGTGGCCGAGGCCCTGCAACTCCCGGCGGAGCGCCCCGTGGTTGTAGACTTCTCCGTTGAGGATCACGACGAAACGCCCGCTCGCCGAGAGCATCGGCTGGCGGCCGAGTTCCGATAGATCAAGGATCGAGAGCCGGCGGTGCCCCAAGGCGACGCCCGAGGCCGCATCGACCCACGAGCCCCGGTCGTCGGGTCCGCGGTGCGCCAGCGTCTCGGTCATTTGCCGGACGCGGGCGCGGAGCTCGTCCGGGTTGTGGATTGCCGGAGATAGGAAGCCGGTGATGCCGCACATCGGAGGGTTCGGGAGGAGGGTTCAGGGTTCAGTCTTTACCATACCTCGTTCCCAAGCTCCGGCTTGGGAACGCCATGGAGGGTCGCCAAGCTGGAGCTTGGGAACCAGGCAGAGACGGGCCTGGAGACACGGACCGCTTCCCGTCAAAGCGCCTTGGTGAACCCCGGCATGGCGACCGGATACTGGCCCTGGGCGTCGGGTGCGACGGGCGCCGGATCGTCGAGGCTGGCGATCTTCTCCAATCCCGGGGCCAGCACGAGGTCGGAGTTGATCGCTTCGTCCCATGCAACCAGCTTGCCCGACTCGGCGGCCATGCGGCCGAGGATGCCGGTCATCGCTGCCAAGGCGCACCGCTCCGTCTCGTTGTAGGGCGTGTCGTTGCGAATCGCATCGAAGAGCAACTGATGTTCCCGGTCGTAGGAACTCGCGTCCGGCCCCTGGTACTGCCAGGCCAGGTTGTCGGGCGCTTCGTGGTGGCTCTTGTAGATCCGCGGCAGGGGGATCCCCTCGCCGAGGACGGCGGCGGCGTCTTGGCCGTGGATCACGTCGCCGAAGAAGCCCCAGCAGTTGGCCATGTGCCGCCCCTGGGCGAAGAGCCGCGTGCCGTCGGCGAACGTGTATTCGACGGCGTAGTGGTCGAAGAGTTGATCGGCGTCTTTGCGGACCTGCCGGCCCCCCTGCCCCTGGGCCGAGACGGGCCAGGCGTCTTTCACCCAGCAGCAGACGTCGAGGTTGTGGATCAGCCAGTCGAGCAGGAAGCTGCCGTTCAGCCAGGTGTAGCAGCTGTAGTTGCGGATCTGGTTGGCCAGTTCGCTCATCCCTTCCGACTTGGGCGTGAAGCCCACCGGGCCGTGCTCGCGATAGGCCCAGCAGGTGATCACCTTGCCGATCGCCCCGCCGTGGATTTTCTGGACCGCCTCCTCGAGCGGCATGTTGTGGCGGCTCATCAGGCCGCCGGCGATCTTGAGGTTCTTCTCAGCCGCCTTCTTGCCCGCCGCGAGCACGCGGCGAATTCCCGCCGCGTCGACGGCGAACGACTTCTCCATAAATACGTTGCGGCCCTGTTCCACGGCGTATTCCAGGTGGATCGGCCGGAAGGCCGGCGGCGTGCACAACAGGACCAGGTCGGAAGGGCCGAGCGCGTCGATCGCCTTGCGGTAGCCATCGAAACCGAGAAACTGCCGCTCGGCGGGGACGTCGACCTGGCCGGGGTACCGCTTTGCCAGCGCCTTCAGGCTCCCCTGGAGCCGGTTCTCGAAAACGTCGGCCATGGCCACCAGCTGGACCGGACCTTGGCTTCTCGTGTTCAGGGCATTGGCCGCCGCCCCGGCGCCCCGGCCGCCGCATCCGACCAGCGCGATGTTGACCGTGTTGCTTTCCGCCGCATGGACCCGCGGGGCGGAGGCGCGAAGGGCGGATGCGGCCAGCATCGCGCCGCTCGCCTGGAGAAACCGGCGGCGCGACTTGGTTGAGATTCGGTCCTGCTTCTTCGCGGACATCGGCGGGCCCTTTCGTACAGCAAGGGGATTGGGTGGCGTTTGGGAGGCATTCATGGGGAACGATTACGCGGATTCTCAGCCTTCGGCCGGGTGCTGTCAAGCAATTGCCCGTAGGGTGGTCCAGAGCGACCCATCCCATTGAGCGCCGAATCGCCGACACGGGTTGTTCCAGAGACAACGCCGGCACGGCCACGGCGGGAGCGACGGCCCACCGCGATGCGGCATTCGACGTCCATGGCCGGCGCGCGGTGCGGCGGCGCCGCCGTTCTGGTTGTGTGGGATCATCCGCTGCCCGACGACGACGGCGATCATGCAAGCCCCTGCGGGTTGGCCCGCTCTGCCGCACCCCAACGGAAACGCTTTTCTCCAAATACCCGCCGATCCGCGGCGAATAGCATGCCAAGAAACCCTTTTTTTCAGCGCCGCCGTCCGCCGCCGCGCGATACAATGGGGATGCGTCCCGGCGTCGAGGACCACCAGCCCCCTGATCCGAGTATCGGAGAAATTGCGATGCGCTCGATTTGTCTGCTGATCGCCGCCATCCTGCCGCTTGGCGGCTGGGAATTGAACCTTGCCCACGGGCAGGAGAGCAAGGGCGCGAAGATCGCCGTCTTCGCCCTCGATCGCCCGGTCACCGAGGCCCCCGGGGGCGACGAGTTCCCCTTCGGTCCGATGGGAACGGAAGCCTTCAAAGACCTTGTCGCGCGGATCAAGAAGACGGTTCAAGACGACCAGGTCAAGGCCGTGGTCCTCTTGCCCTCCGCCGGCGGGCTCGGCTACGGCCAGATCGGCGAGCTCCGCAGCGTGATGGACCAGGTCAAGGCGGCCGGCAAGGAGATCCACCTGCATGCCGACTCGTTGAGCATGAGCCAGTACGTGCTGGCGTCCGGCGCGTCGTCGATCAGCATCGTGCCCGAGGGGATCCTGATGATCGCCGGCGTCCAGGCCGAGGAGCCTTACCTGCGCGGGCTGCTCGACAAGATCGGCGTCACGCCCGACTTCATGACCTGCGGCGACTACAAGAGCGCTGGCGAGATGTTCATGCGGACCGGCCCGAGCAAGCAGGCCGAGGAGATGACCAACTGGCTGCTCGACGGCCTTTACGAGACGAGCGTCGAACGGATCGCCGCGGGGCGCAAGGTCTCGCCCAAGAAGGCCCGCCAGTGGATCGACGCCGGGCTGTACACGGCGGCCAAGGCGAAGAAGGCGGGCATCATCGACACGGTCGAATTCCGCCAGGACTTTTCGGAGCGGCTGAAATCGAAGTACGGCAGCGGCGTCGAGTTCGACAAACAGTACGGGAAGAAGAAGCGCGATGAAATCGACCTCTCCTCGCCGCTCGGCCTGATCAAGCTCTGGTCGCAAATCCTCCAGGGGCCGTCGAAGGCCGCTTCCAGGAAGCCGGCCGTGGCAATCGTCTACGTCGACGGGCCGATCCTGCCCGGCAAGCCGCAACCGAGCCCCTTCGGCTCCAGCGGCATCGCCTATAGCGAACCGATCCGCAGGGCGCTCGACAAGGCCGCCGAGGACGATTCGATCAAGGGGGTCGTTCTGCGGGTGAATTCGCCCGGCGGATCGGCGACCGCCAGCGAGATCATCCTCGACGCCACGCGGCGGGTCAAGGCGACCAAGCCGCTGGCCGTCTCGATGGGCAACGTGGCCGGCAGCGGCGGCTACTACGTGGCCTGTGCGTCGGACACGATCTTCGCCGAGGCGGGCACGATCACCGCCTCGATCGGCGTGGTCAGCGGCAAGTTCGCCACGACGGAAATGTGGAACAAGATCGGCATCGCCTGGAAGCCGTACAAGCGCGGCGCGAATGCCGGCATGCTCAGCTCGAGCACAGTCTTCAGCGACGCGGAACGGAAACAGATGCGAGCGCTGATGGATGAAATCTACCGCGACTTCAAGGCCCACGTCGTGGCGATCCGCGGCGATCGGCTGAAAAAGAACATCGACGAACTGGCCGGCGGGCGCGTGTTTACCGGCAAACAGGCCCTCGACCTGGGCCTGGTGGACAAGCTCGGCGGGATTGAAGACGCCATCACGCACGTGGCCCGCGCGGCCAAGATTGAAGATTACGAAGTCCGCGTCCTGCCCAAGCCGAAGACGTTCGTCGAGCAGCTCTTCAGCGACCTCGGCGGCGAGGAGGAGAAGGGCGAGGCCGGCCGCATCCGGCTGGCGCCCGCCTGGCGGTCCGACTCCACCTCCACCTGGCCGCCAAGCTCCAGCTTGGGGACCCTGGCGCGCGGAAGATCGCTTTTCGAAGCGGCCCTGCCCTATCTTGAAGGCCTCGACCCCGAGCGCGTGGCGGCTGTCAAGGCGGCCCTGTTGCGGCTGAGCCTCGTCCAGCAGGAGGGCGTGATGATGGCGATGCCGATCCTCGAAATCCGCCCGTAGGGTGGTCCAGGGCGGACCATCGCCTGTGAGCCTCGAATCGCCAATTGTCCCGGCGATCCCTGCCTGCGTTCGCATCGCCAGGAGCGGAGCGCCGGCCCACCGTGAGGCGGCTTGCCGGCTGATTTCGCTGCGGTGGGGCGGCGCTGCCGGGTTGGCCGCGTGGAACGGTTCGGTTCCCGCCGGCGGCGGCCAGTCGCAACGCGGTGGGCTGGACCGCTCGGCACCACCCTACGGGCTCTGGCGCGGTGCGCTGTTGACCGCGACGTGCGGGATGGTACCTTGAGGGGCGTGCGCTACCCGCCTCTAGGATAAGGAACCGACCATGCCGAATCCGTTCTTGCTCGCCGTCTTGTCGTCGTGTCTTCTCTCCGCCGCCGCGGTTGCCGCCGAGCCGGCCGGTGTTGACCTGGCGAACCTCGAAGGCTGGGACATCGTCGTCGACGACGAAGCGATCCCGAGCGAAAGACACGCCGCCGAGGAGCTCCGCGATCACCTGGCACTTGCCACCGGCCGCACGCTGCCGATCGTCAACAGCGCTGGCCGGGCCGATCGGCATTTCTTTGTCGGGCCGGGCGAAGAGGCCGGCAAACGCGGCCTGGCTGCCGAGAAGCTCGGCCCGGAAGACCTGCGGATCGTGGTTGGCGGGGGCAAGATCGCGATCGTCGGCGGCCGGCCGCGGGGGACGCTTTACGGCGTGTACACTTTTCTCGAAGACTACCTGGGCGTGCGGTTCCTCACCGCCGACCACACCTACGTGCCCAAGCTGGCGGCCGAGCGGGTGATCGGACCGGTGGACCGGACCTACCGTCCGCCGCTGGAGATGCGCTGGGCCTACTACGGCGAGGTGAACCGCAATCCGGCGTTTGCCGCGCGGCTGCGGGTGAACACCGTCGGCAACGAGCCGGAGCTTGGCGGCCGCTCGGGGCAGCGGCTGATCAGCCACAGCTTCGCCCACCAGATTCCCTCGTCGAAGTACGGGCAGGAGCACCCGGAGTATTATTGCCTCCGCGACGGCAAGCGGATCGCGCCGGCCAAGAACGACTCCTTCGAGAATGAGCCCTGCCTGACCAATCCCGACGTGTTGCGGATCGTGACCGAGGCGGTGTTGAAGGAGATCGAGGCCCATCCCGAGGCGGCCAACGTTTCGGTCAGCCAGAACGACAACGCCAAGAACTGCCTCTGCCCGGCGTGCGCGGCGGTCGACGAGCGGGAAGGCACGCCGATGGGTTCGCTGCTGGAGTTCGTCAACGCGGTGGCCGACGCCGTGGCGGCCAAACACCCCAATGTGAAGGTGGGAACGCTCTCGTACTGGTACACGCGGAAGCCGCCCAAGACGCTCAAGCCGCGGCCGAACGTGCAGATTCAACTGTGCAGCATCGAGTGCTGCATGCTCCACCCGATCAACGATCCCGGCTGCCCGAAGAACGTGGCTTTCTGCCAGGACATGGCCGACTGGGGCAAGATCTGCGATCAGATCTACATCTGGAACTACAACACGAACTTCCACGCGTATCTGTTGCCGTGCCCGAATCTGCGGGTGATCGAGCCGAACATCCGCTATTTCGTGGCGAACAACGCCAAGGGGGTGTTCATGCAGGCGGCGGGGAACGCCAACGGGGCGGAGTTGTCGGAGCTTCGCGCCTACATGATCAGCCGTCTGCTGTGGGACCCGTCGCTGAGCGGCGAGAAGGTCATGCACGAGTTTCTCGATCTGCACTACGGCCCGGCGGCCCCGCCGATCCGCCGGTTCATCGCGCGGACGCACGATCGCGCGGCGGCCAGCGGCCGGCACCACAACTGCTTCGGCCGGCTGGCCGACTACGGACTCGACGAGTCCGACGCCCGGGCCGGGCTCGACGCATTCGCCGAGGCGATGCGCCTGGCCGACTCGGAGCAGACCCGCCGGCACGTGGCACGAGCGTCGCTCTGCGCCTACCGGGCCGCGCTGGAGCCGATCTGGCACCGTGACAGCGGGCCGCTCGAACCGGCCGTTGCGGAGAAGCTGCGCCCGCTGGCACGGCGTTTCTTCGAGCTCTGCGACGAGTTCCAGGTGGACCGCGCCCAGGAGTGGGGCGAAGAAATCCCGCAGACCCGAAACCGCTTGAAGCGGGTGTTTGGGCTCGGCGAGAACGAGGTCTTTTGACGGTCGCTGGCTCAAGGGGGGAAGTTGGATCAGCCTCTGCGTGCGCACCCGCCAACAAGTGGTTCGAAAGCCACCCGCGGCCGGAACGGTTCCACGCAACATGCCAAGTGATCCCTGTTTCTCATTCGGGCTTGTGGGGAAAGAGGACTTTCGCTAATATTTCGTTATTTGGCGAACGATAGAACACTAGCTGTCGTACTGGAAGCGATGTCCTGTCGCGTTTTGGCCCAGTCGGCCAGACGAACAGTTGTCCGACCGGCCTGGGCACGGATTCACGTTCCCCAAGCCTGGTTTCGCAAAGGTCTCGGGTGATGGAGAAGAAGTCAAATGTCGGGAGGTCTCCGGTGATGAAAAGGGTAGCTGTCGGAAGTGCCGTTCTTGCGGTGCTCGTTATTGGTCTCACAATCGTCTTGGCCAAGGGGGGCTCCGGCCCTCCCGCGGAGAGCGAAATCGCTCGGGCCCCGGTCGCGAACGAGGTAGTCTCCAACACCGTGTCAAAGCCGGCGATTCCGAAGGCCGAGGGACCGGGAATGCTCGCGATGGAACAGGCGGCAAAGGAGAAGAAGTACCTCTTCGCCTTCTTCTGGAAGTCCGACCAGCCGCGAGGGCAACTGCATGTGGCCTGACGAGACCAGCCGCGCCCGCGGCAACCGCGAGACCTTGACACCTCGCCACGATCTGCCTACAACCGATCGCATTACCGATCTCGGTTCCGGTCTTGATTGCGGAGAGCGCATGCGGGATTTCATGGCGATCACCAAGGCTTTGGCGGACGAAACGCGCGTGCGGGTCCTGCTTGCATTGCAGCGCGGAGAGCTTTGCGTCTGCCAGATCGTGGAACTCACCAGCCTGGCCACCTCGACGATCTCCAAGCACATGTCGATCCTGAAGCAGGCACGATTGGTCGAAAGCCGCAAAGAGGGTCGCTGGATGTACTATCGGCTCGCCGACGATCAGGCGCCGGAAGTCGTCCGCAGCGGCCTGGATTGGGCCCTGCGCTCGCTGGCGAGGGACCCCAAGGTTCTCAACGACAAGAAGCGGCTCGCGGCGATCTGCAATTCGGACCCGCACGAGTTGTGTGCGGCGCGCGAATCGGGCGCAAGTACTCGCAGGAAGCGATGATTGTGCTGCGATGCGCGAGCCATTGGATGGATTCGTTTTCCGATTTCGATTCTTGGTCGCAGGTGCAGCATGTCAGAAGCAGTCAAAAGGTCCGGTCCGCGCGCTCGGTGGCTTGCGGCGATGGCCCCTGACGTTCAACGGAACGCGCGCATGGAGGGGTTTGTCAAGGGTGACCGTGAGCGTCGCGGTTTGATGGCCGAGGAACCGGTCGCTGTTGATGTGCGCAATGATCGCCCCTTTTCCGTAGGTCTTTAGGGTCTGTTTCTCGATTCGCGGTGTTGTGCAGCCGCAAGTAGACCGCAGACTCGCGATATGGACACCCTCGAGGCAGAGGTTCGTCCGTTCGAATGCGAACACCGCCTTGGATCCTCGGGCAATCGTCCCGAAATCGCGACTTCGCGTCTCGAACATTTTTTGTGCCCAGTCCTGGGCATGGACCGCCGCGCCCAGCGCGGCAAGAATCAGCGGAGTGAGAAACGTTCGGGTCACCGCCGTTGACTCCCCAACAAGTTTCCCACGTGTGCGGGGTTCTCGACAGACTGGTGACACGTGTCGCAGCGCATTTTCCCCATCCAGTCGCCCGCAAGCGCCTCCTTGCGCGGCGCCGTGCCTGTCTGGCGTGGCGGGCCTGGTTCCGGACCGGCTTGGCTCTCCCGGCAATAGGCATTCAGCAGTTTGACCGTCTTCATGGCAACATCCACCGTCAATCGCCGGCAGCGCTCCGTCTTCTCCTTGCTGTCAACCTTCAAGCCGGATTCGTCACACCAGGTACCCACCGACACGTGGCAGAGGACGGATCGGGACGTGGTGGGCACGATCTGCGTTTGTCCATCAGCCCCCGTGGGCCGGTACCTGGGCAGCTTCATCCGTTCGTACCAGGCAAACAGGCTGTTGATGAGCCGTTCGCGGTCTTGTTTGTCGACAACGAACAATCCGATCATCGCGGCGGCCCCGTTGAGCGCCCCGCAAATCGTTCCCCATCGCCCCACCCCGCCCGCGCCGTACTTCATCATGTGCAGTGGAAACGCCGGGGCAGGCACTTCGGCCGTCTCGCGCTGGCAGGCGAGAATGCCGCCAGAGATCGCGTACATGCAGCCGCCCTCGCCATAGATCTCGTAGACCTTCTCGGCTACGCAAACCGGGTCGAGAGGCACATAGACCCATGCGTTGTTGTCTCCCCGCGGGTCCGGCGAACCGCCTGCCCCGGCGATACTCCCGCTGAGCGGCTGGCCTCTCGACACAACACCGGCTCCGACTGCGATCCCCAAGTATCCAATCAAGTCTCTTCGCCTGATGCCGTTCATGATCCTCAAGTCTTCCAGTCAAATTAGGTGAAAAACGTGCTTCAGAGAGAAGTAAATGCCAAAACGCCGATTCATCCGCTCGGCGGAGCGCGATGCAGGGCGACTTCCGCGACGCGCCGCCCCTGGTTCCTCACCGTGCCGACGCCGAACTCGTCCTGGGAAATGTCATCGTTGCCGCTGTTCCAGACGGTGGCGCCGGTGTGGCAGCCAGGCCGGCTGCTGCTCCCGCCCCGATTCCCATCGTTTGAACGAACGTCCGACGTGTCAAGGAAGACTGCATGGCGATTCTCCTGATTTGTCATCGGGCTGAAATGTGTTGCGTCCGTTGCCGCTTGAGTGTTCCGTCGGGAAAACAGACTGCTGTCTGCGGTTCACGGATTGATCCATCCGAAGACCATGCCCACAATCGTGCTCATGATCACACACAAGAATACGAATGTGGCCGTCTTTTTGAAGCCGATGACGCTGTAAATGACGGCGATGCTCGGCAGCGACAGCGCCGGCCCGGCCAGAAGGAGAGCCAACGCAGGGCCGCGGCCCATTCCCAGGCCGAGCAGGGCCTCCAGGATCGGGATCTCGGTCAAGGTGGCGAAATACCACATCCCGCCGATCATCGAGGCGATGAGATTCGCCCGGAAGCTGTCGCCGCCGACCCAACCGGCGACGATTTCTTCCGGAATCAGGGCCCCGACGAAGCCGGTCACCAGGACGCCGCCGAACAGCAGGGGGATGATCGACTTGGAGAAACTCCATGTCTGATCCATCCACTCGCCCAGTTCCTGCCGGTCGAACCAGGCCCAGATCATCGCCAGGACAGCCAGGAAGCAGGCGCCGGCGAAATACCAGCGGTGGTGAAACACCCAGGCGGCCCAAAGGTAACTTTCGGGAGTCCAGTCTTTCTCCGCGGCGATCTCGCTGGTGGGGAACGTGAGCTTCGCGCCCTTGTTCAGGTCGCCCAACGGCGCATTGAGTTGCACGCGGTACATCTCGCCGGTCTTCTGCAAGACGGAGACTGTCATCACCGTGCCGTCCGTCTTCTCGATGATCGTCTGGCTGGGATTGGCCCAATCGCTGAACACCAGGAAGGCGATCATCGCAATGAAGAACAAAGCCGTCTGCCAGAGGTTTCGCTTCGCCGGGGGCGGATCGGGCATGGCCATTACGGCGGCTGTCCGCTGCTCGTCGTCCTTGCGGAAGATGGCCGCCATGATCAGCCCGATGACGACAGCGAAGACGATCGAACCGATGATCCGAGCGATGCCCAGGTCGAAGCCCAGCACCCGAGCGGTCAGGAAGATGGCCATCACGTTGATCGCCGGCCCGGAGTAGAGGAACGCCGAAGCCGGTCCGAGTCCCGCGCCGACGCGATAGATGCCCGCGAACATCGGCAAGACGCTGCAAGAGCAGACCGCCAGCACCGTTCCGGAGGTTGAAGCCACGCCGTACGCTTCGATCTTATTGGCCTTGGGGCCGAGGTGCCGGAGGACCGCCTCCTTGGAGAAGAAGACGGCGATCGCCCCGGCAATGAACATCGCGGGCACGACACAGGCGAGCGTGTGGTACTGGGCATACCACTGGAGCATGAAGAACGCTTCCATGATCGCGTTCTGGATCTTCGCATCGGTGAAATTCAAGAAGTAGGCGAGCAGAAAGACCGTGGCCAATGCCACGAAGATGCCAAGTTCCTTTTTCATTGGGTTTCCTTATCGGTGATTCTAAGTTGCGTTGCCACTTGGCGAAAGCGGCAAACGACTCGCCAAAGCAGAAACGTCGTTGCGAAACAGTCGCTGCTGTTCTTGGGCCGTCTTGCGGATCGGCACGCCAACCCGTATCAGAGGGGTGAAGCCGCAGTCCATCCGTGCCTGTCACGGGAATGATCGGCGTTTATTATTTGGCAGTTTAGCCAAATAGCGTTCCGAGAACAATCTCACCGCGATCTTTCCCAAGTCACCCACAGGCTGTGCCGACGAACCACCCGCACGAGGGACCTGCTGTCCAAAACACGTCTCGGGAGAACCTCCCAGGTCTGTTGCCGTTTCCGCGAGGCCTGGGCTTACCGGCAGGCTTCTTCAGCGGGCGCTGCAACTCCTCCCTCGTCACCACGCGCTTCGCCGCCAAAATACCGCCGTTGGAAGTACAGGGCGACGTTCACCAATCCGATCAGCACGGGCACCTCGACCAATGGGCCAATCACTGCCGCGAAGGCAACCCCCGAGTTGATTCCGAAGACAGCCACTGCCACGGCAATCGCCAACTCGAAATTGTTGCTGGCCGCCGTGAAGGAAAGGGTGGCCGTCTTGGAGTAGTCCGCCCCAGCTTTCCTGCCCATCCAGAAGCTGACGAGGAACATCAATACGAAGTAGATCAGAAGCGGCACGGCGATCCGCAGCACGTCGAGGGGAATCGCCACGATCAACTCCCCCTTGAGGCTGAACATCACTAGGATCGTGAAGAGCAGGGCGACCAGCGTAATCGGGCTGATCTTGGGAATCAGCACGCCGTCGTACCAGGCTTTGCCTTTGGCCCTGATGAGAACCGCCCGCGACAGCAATCCTGCGATGAACGGAATTCCGAGGTAGATGAATACGCTTTCCGCGATCTGGTCCATGCTCACCTGGACGACGCTTCCGCTCAACCCGAACAGCGGCGGCATCACGGTGATGAAGATCCAGGCGTACAGGCTGTAGAACAAGACCTGAAAGACACTATTGAACGCCACCAGCCCCGCACAGTACTCCGTATCGCCTTTGGCCAGCTCATTCCAGACGATCACCATCGCGATGCAGCGGGCCAACCCGATCATGATCAGGCCAACCATGTACTCCGGATAACCGTGCAGGAACAGAATGGCGAGAAAGAACATCAGGATCGGGCCAACGATCCAGTTCTGCACGAGAGACAGGCCGAGTACCTTCCAGTTGCGAAAGACGTCGCCAAGCTCTTCGTATTTCACCTTGGCCAAAGGGGGATACATCATCAGGATCAGCCCGATGGCAATCGGGATGTTGGTTGTGCCAATCTGGAAAAGGTTGATGAACCCTTCAACGCCCGGAATCAGATATCCGGCCCCGACCCCGACCGCCATGGCCAGAAAGATCCAAAGGGTAAGGTAACGGTCCAGGAAGGAAAGCCTCTTGGCAACACGCGCAGTCATGGTCTGATTGCTCCGGATTGCTTTGCTGTGCGGAAGCAGGATCCGCACCTGGCTCGCCCGAAACGGCGGCTGCGAGCGAGCGGCGGAATCCTTTCTCCCGAACGCGGTTTTGTGGCCACTACTGGTTCTGTTTCCGGCAGAGCTGATTTCGGTCCATCTTGAGGATTTGCTCCATCCGCTTGGAGTCTTCGCTCGCCTCCCGGTTGGCGGCAAGCAATCGGGAAACCGTGGCGGCGATTTCACGGGCTTCGTTGGGCGAGTTGGCGTCGGCCGCGCGGTAGTAGACCCACCGCCCCTCCTTGCGGCACTCCACGAGCCTCGCCTGATGGAGGATCGCCAAATGCTTCGAGACCGTGGACTGGGCCAGTCCCAGCAACTCGACAAGCTGGCAGACAGAGAGTTCCCGCCCCTCGACGGCCCAGAGGATTCGGACCCGGTTTTCGTCGGCCAGGGCCTTGAGGGCCGCCATCAGGCGGCGCATGTCACAGCTATTACATTTCGCCATATGACCAAATATAGGCAACCTTGGCTGCCCGGTCAAGAGCGGCCTGTCACCCCTGCCGCGACGGGTAGATTTTCACCAGCCAGACGAGGGCCAGAAAGTCGTAAAAGCCGTGCGTGATGATCGGAACCAGCAGGTTTCCGCTGATCATCCACAGCCCGCCCAGGAACAATCCCATCGTGGCGGCAAGGACGACGTAGGCCGAGTTGATCGGGTGCAACAGGCCGAACACGAGCGAGGCGGCGGCCAGGCCGGCGATCGGCCCGTAAGGCTCTCCGATCCACCGTGCGAGACCTTCCTGGAGGAGGCCGCGGAAGAACATCTCTTCGCCAATCCCGGCAAGCGCGGAGATCAGGGCCAATTCGGCCAGCGTCGCTTGGGCGAACAGCGGCCGCAGCAGGCGGTCGACGACCTCCGCGATGTCGGAGAAGGGCCAGCGGGGAATCTCCGTGCAGGCCAGCAGCAAGAGCAGCATCGGCGCGGCGCCGGCGACTCCCCAAAGCACCGCCGGCCACTCAAAGCGGGTCAATCCGATCACGTCCCAGCCGATCAGCCAGCCGATGGCGATTGCCAGCACGCCCAGGCCACCCTCCATCAGAACGGCGGCGGGCAGCAGGTTCTTACCTGGAAACAGATCGCTTGACGGCATCTTCTGCCACTCGGACTATCCGGCCTGCCGCGGTTTGCCGCCAGGCGCCCGAGCGTCACCACGGCGATTCCATCATTCCGACGATCTGCTCGGCGAGGCGCTGGATCGCCAGCTGCTGGGCCGTGGCCACCGACTGGCCATACTCCGGCACGAAGGCGGCGGTGCCGCTGACCGAGGCCAGTTCCGGCGGCAGCGGCACGCTGCCATCATAGAGGATTCCGCCGTGGCGGTCGATCCAGCTCACCTCGACCTGGAGATTGACCTCCAGCTTCCGCGGGTCGTCGTAGCGGTTCTCGGCGATCACCCGCTTGTTTTCCGCGACGATCCGCCCGGCGAGCACGCTGTCGGCGTTGGACGAGCCGACGACCTTGTAGTTGGTCTTGTTCTCGATCGCCTTGGAGACCGCTTCGGTGAGCCGTTCTCCGAGGTTTCGGCGGAACGATTCGGAATCGAAGATGGGGACGTAGACGGTCTGGATATCCTGGGGGTAGAGGGCCTGGTTGCCGATCTGGTAGGTGGCGCACCCGCCCGGGGCGAGGGGGAACAGCAGGGCCGCCAGGAGCAGTCCGGCGAGCGGCGGTCGCCGGCCCCGCGGGGCTGGGTTTTCGGAGAAGTGTTTCATGGCATTCCGCGCCGCTCGCGCGATGCTCAGTACTGGCGGCGTTCGAACATGTCGGTCAACCACTGGAAGTGGTTCTTGGGCACATCGGGCAGGTCTCGGATTTCCGCCAACCGGGTCTGGGCGGCTCGGGCAGCGGCCGTCTGCGGATACTCGCGGAGGATCGACTCGTAGTAGTAGCGGGCCGCGCGGTAGTATTTCCGCTTGTCGTAATACTGGCCGATCGTCCAGTCGCGGTTGGCCATTTCCTCGACGATCTTGTTCTTGGCCTCGATCACGCGCGGCCGCTCGGCGCCGAGTTCCGCGCCGAATTGGACGAGCGCCTGGTCGGCGACTTCGCCGGCTTTTTTCAGCGGCCCGCTGTCATAGTAGCCGCCCTGGTAGAGCCGCTGCCAGCTTTCGATCGACAGCAGGTGCGCTTTCAACTGGTGTTCGCTCTTGGTGTATTCGGTTCGCAGCAGGTCGTACTGCTGGGCGGCGTCGCCGTACAGTCCGCGGACGAAGTAGGAGTTGGCCGAGGCGATCACGGCATCGTCGGCCAGGGGCCCCGTCGGGTCGTACATGCGGATGTCGTCGTAGGCCTTGATCGCGTAGCCGACCGTATCGATCCAGGGGCGCGATTGGTCGGTGAGATTCACGGCGAACCGGACCGGCGGGTCGGCGGCGGCGAGTTGCTCCCAGTAGCGTCCGATGGCGAACAGCCGCCGCGTGACCGTGTCGAGATGCCGCGTGTAGTCGTGCTTCTTCAGCAGCTTCTGGTAGGCCCGGTGCGCGTCGGGATACTGGTCGGCGAAGAAGTAGCTTTCCCCGGCCAGGAACAGGGCGTCTTCCTCGAGCGTGGAATCGGGCCATCGCTTGGCCGCCGCGGCGAATTTGCGCCCCGCGGCGCTGTAATTCTCAGCGCGATACGATTCGACGCCCTCTTGATAGAGCCGGCGGGCGATTGTCTCGTCGGGCCCGAGTCCGGCCGCATCGCGGAGCTTGCGATAGACGTTGGCCGGATCGAGGTCCTCCAGATCGAAGCCGTCGTCTTCCTCGGCTTCGGCGACGGCGCGGAGCGTCTCCCGGTCCGAGGCGTCTCCCGCCATCGGCGGATGGTCCGTCCGCGGCAGCGTATTGCATCCGCCCGCCAACACGGCCAGGGCGGCGGCAACCACCGCAATCCGGAGCTGATCCAACATGGTTGGGGACATCCTTGTCCTCGCTTCCCGCGCCTGCCCGGCAGGCTTGTTCGATCCACATTCAGCGCCCGGCCAATTGGCCGAGGTAGTCGTGCAACCGAGGTTTGCGCCCCAGCAGGTGGCAGACGAAATGGTTCAGCAAGCCGCGCAACTCCCCGCGGCTTCGCGCGTCGATTTCGATTCGCCGCCAGGCCTCGCCCGCGTCGGCAAACCGCGCCATGATCCGCAAGACTCCCGCGTTGACCGAGGCGACCTTGCGTTTCCCTTGCCGGCACCGCCCGCAAAGCGCGCCGCCGTCGAGCAGCCCGAAGGTAATCCGCCCGGAAAGCGCGATTGGCTTGGCGCACTCCGCGCAGCGATCCAACGAGGGCAGGTGGCCCAGTTCTCGCAATCCGCCCAACTCGAAGCGGAGCAACCGCTTGCCCACCTCGTCGCCGGCGGCCAGTCCGGCCAGGGTTTCATCGGCCAGGTCGAACAGAGCGGGGTGGGGGTCGTGGTCATCCGTCAATGCGTCAAGCAACTCAGCGGTGTAGTAGGCGGCGTAAAGGCCGGCCAAATCGCAACCGGCGAGCCGGAAACGCCGTTCCAGCTTGGCCTCGGTCAACAGATCGAGCGTGTCGGACGATTTGCGGAGGAAGACTATTCGACATCGGGCCAGCAGGTCAAGAGCAGACTCGAAAGGACCCTTGAGCCGCCTGCCCCCCTTCGCCAGGCCCCGCACCTTGCCAAACTCGCGCGTGAAAAGCGTCACCACCAGGCTCGACTCGCTGAAGTCGACCGTGCGCAGAACGATCGCGGTGGCTTTTTCCGCAGACATAAGGCTGTGGCGAAATCTCCTGGATGCACGGGCGGACAGCGCGCCCCCGCGGCGCGCCGTGGTCAGGCCGCCCCTCTACGCGGTCTCTTGGCAACTGCGGTCGAGGACTTCGATCCGCACGCGTTCGATCCGCCGCCGCGTGGCTTCGACGACCGTGATGCGGAGATTCTTCCACAGCAGCTCCTCGCCGTTGACCGGGACATGCCCCAGTTCCGTGAAGACGAATCCCCCGATCGTGTCGTAGTCCTCTTCCTCGGGCAGTTCGAGGGCCAACCGCTCGTTGATCTCGTCGACGTGGACCCGCCCCAAGACCTCGGCCGTCCGGCCGTCGATCTCCCGGATCCCGTCGACGAGGTCCTTGTCGTACTCGTCGATGATTTCGCCGACAATTTCCTCGAGCACGTCTTCCATCGTCACCAATCCGGAGACCCCGCCATACTCGTCGAGCACGACCACCATGTGCGTGCGATCCCGCTGGAACTCCTGCAAGAGGACGTCGACCGGTTTCGTCTCGGGAACGAAATGGGGCTCGCGGAGGAGGGAGGTCCAGGGCGCGCGGGGCTGGTCGGGGCCCTTGGCCAATTCCTGGAGGAGGTCCTTGGCGTAGAGGATGCCGATGATGTCGTCGCGCGTCTTCTCGTGAACGGGAATCCGCGTATGCCCGACGCGAACGACGAAATCCAGCGCCTCCTGCCAGGTCAACGAGCGGGGCATCGAGACCATGTCGGTCCGGGGGGTCATGATCTCGGAAACGACCACGTCGCTCAATTCGATCACGCCCTCGATCATCTCGCGCGCGTCTTCTTCGAGCAATCCTTCCCGGTGCCCTTCCGTGACGATCGTGCGAATCTCGTCTTCAAACGACTCCTCGTCGGAGGTCTCGCGCTGCCGATCCGCCAGCCGGTGGAGCACCGTGTCGAAGAAGCGGGCTGCCAAGACCAGCGGGGCCATGGCGGTGCCGACCGCGCGCCAGAGGGGCCAGGTGAAGAACAGGAACGGTTCGGCGTACAGGCGCGCGACCGTCCACGGAAGCCAGATCGCCGCGACGAGCATCGCCAGGGAAAACGCGCCGACTTCCGCCAGGGCCGATTGCCAGGAGGGGACGATTCCCTCGTGGAACCGGAGCGTCGCCCAATACACAGCGGCGGCCAGGGCCACGGCCATCCCCAGCACCTGGAACGTTTCGGCAGCCAGGGCCACGCGTTCGTACTGGTGGAGGATATCCCCGAGACGCTGCGGCGCCTCGCGGCGCCGGCAGACTTCTTCGAGTTCATGGCGGGAGAACCCGACGAGCGACCGGGCGCCGAGCGCGGCGACCCCGGTCGTCAGCAGGCCGGCCACGGCAAGCCAAATCAACACGGCTTCGGACATGATCAGGAAAAGGCTCTCCCGGGATACATTTTGGGTCATCATCTCCGCTCAGGCGGAACTCTCGTCCCACGGCGGCTCCAGCCCGAACGCCGCAAGGTGGCGCCGTTCTGCTTGCCGCATCCGCGCCCGCGCGGCATCCGAATCGTCGCCGTACCCGACCAGGTGGAGGGCGCCGTGAACGACATACAAAAGCAGCTCGTCCTCGGCCGGCCAGGCGAGTTCGGCGGCAACCGCCCGGGCGGTGTCGATGCTGACGACAACCTCGCCTTCGAGGTGGTCGCCGCGGCGATCGAGCAGGAAGCTGATCACGTCCGTGGGCCAGTCGTGACCGAGGTGCCGGGCGTTCAATGCCTGGATCGTCGGATCGTCGACGATCGCCACGCTGACCTCTGCGGCGGCGATCTTCTCCGCCCGCAGGACATCGCGGACCGCCTGGCGGATCCGCTCCTCGTCGACGGGGTGGTCCGCTGGCTGATTGGCGATCTCCACCAGCAGTTCGTGTTTCAAGGCCCGTTCTCCTTGCGCCGCCGTGCGGGGACGATCCCCGCGGCCGGTCAGGCGGTCCTCTGCTCCGGATACTTGATCCGGCCGTGGTAGTTGGCGATCAGCGACTTGATCATGCTGTCTTCGACGGTGCGGAGTTCGCGGAACGTCAACCCGCTTTCGTCAAACTGGCCGTCCTCCAGCTTTCGTTCGGCGATTTCGCGAACCAGGCTTTCGATTCTCGCCGGGCCGGGCTCGACCAGCGAGCGGCAGGCGCTTTCGGCCGCGTCGGCGAGCATCAGGACGGCGGCTTCCTTCGTCTGGGGCTTCGGACCGGGATAGCGGAACGAAGACTCTTCCACCGCGCCGCCGTCGGGATTGTTCTGCCTCTGCTCGCTGGCTCTCCCGTAGAAGTATTCCACGAGCGTCGTTCCGTGGTGCTGCTCGATGAAGTCGATGATCGGTTCCGGCAGGTGGTGCTGGCGCGCCAGGTCGGCGCCGTCCTTGATGTGGGCGACGATCACCAGCGTGCTCATTTGCGGGACGAGCGATTCGTGGCGGTTCTCGTTGGGCGGTTGATTCTCGATATAGTAGGTTGGTTTGAGCATCTTGCCGATGTCGTGGAAATAGGCGCCGACGCGCGTCAGGAGCCCTCGGGCGCCGATCGCGTCGGCCGCCGCCTCGGCGATCGATCCCACGGTGACGGAGTGGTTGTAGGTGCTCGGGGCGCGGCGGACCAGCTCCTGCAACAAGGGATGGGAGACATCTCCCAGCTCCAGCAGGCTCATGTCCGTCAACACGCCGGAGAGCCGTTCGACATACGGCAGCAGCCCATTCATGACAAAGCCCGCCGCGACGGTCCAGACGGCGTTGCGTCCGGCCTGCACGAGCAGTTCCCACGAGAGGGGCTGCGATTCCAGCGCGGCGACCCCGAGGGTCAGGAAGAACGCGGCGACCGAGGCGAAGACCCCGACATAGATCAGCTTGCTCCGGCTCCGCACGCGGTCGAGTTGCAGCACGGCAGCGGTCGCCACGCCCCACAGAAGGTAGAGCGCGCCGATCGGCTGCCCCAGGCCAAGCACGACGGCGAGGGCCACCACGCCGGAAGACAGCAGGGCAAGCTGCCGCGTGTAGGCGATCGTGAGAATCTGGCCGAACAGGAGCACGGGTATCAGTTCAGCCCGCCACGCGTCGGCCGAGGCCCAGACGGCCGCGCCGACGGCGAGCACCGCCAGCAAGGCGACCATCGCCAACTGGCGGAAGTTGTCGAAGAGCCGCCGCTCGTTGGCGGCCAGGTACAGTCCGCAGAGCCCAAGCAGGATCGAGAACAGGAAGAACACGGAGATCAGCCGCCCAAGCCGCATCGCGCTTGTCCGCGCCTCGTTGGCGGCCCGGTGCTCCTTGACCAGCAGCTCGAGTTCCTTGTCGGCGAGGGGGGTTCCCGCGGACACGACCACCTCGCCCGGCTCGAAGACGATTTCTGCGGGGGCAACCGCGGCGATCGCCCGCTCCATCGCGGCCTTCGTGGCGGTTTCATCGAGCAAGAGGGTCTCCGGCAGGTGGTTCCGCAGCCAGTTGAAGACCGGCTCGGTCGCGGCCGCCAGGCCGGCCTCTTCAAGCCGCGCCTCCAGGCTCCGCCGCAGGCCGGCGGCATTGCCGATGAGCACCTCGTCGATGCCCACCGCGGCGCCCTTGGAATCCGTCTTCGACTGGCGGACCACGATGCGATCCTGGTTCCCCTCCCCAAGCCGCTGCTCCGCCTGCTGCTTGGCCTGCAACGACCGGAGCAGCCCGACGGAGTCGTAGTCCTTCAAGGCGGCGGTGATCGCCTGCATCAGCCGTTTCAGGTCTTCATCCTCGGAAAGCGCTTTGCGAAATGCATCGAAGGCCTGGCGGGCCTCGGTCTCGGCAAGTTTGCCGTCCGCGTCCGACGGGAGGAAATCGCGCCAGAGTCCGGGCCGCGGCATGGCCTCGTACGACGGGGCGGCGAGCAGTTCCAGAACGGTGTTCCGGAGCGTCTCCTCCAAGCGTTTCAGCGGTTCCGGGTCGCGGACGAAGACATAGGGGACCTGCCATTGCGCGCGGTCCCGGAGCGAGCGGGTCTCGGCGAGGTCTTCGACCTGGAAGGAGACGCGGGCGGCCACGTCGGCCGGCGGTCGATAGCCCGATCGATAGGGGTAGGGCAAGTCCCAGGCGCGAATCACCAGGCAGAGCAAGAGCGCTGTGGCGGCGGCCAAGGCGATCCTCGCAAGCACGTCGGCGCGGCGCAGGTTGCCCCACATCCGCTCCCAGAAATTGGGGGGAAGCTCGAGGGCTGCGACACGATCTGAACGTTTTCTTTTTTTGCCGCCGGTAGCCATGGCTCGACTAGTTGGGGGATGAGCGCTGCGCCGGCCCGCGCTCGTAGGCCTCGACAATGTCTTGAACCAGCCGGTGGCGGACGATATCGGAGCGGGCAAGGGCAACCGAGGCAATCCCGCGGATTCCGTGCAGGCGGTCAAGGGCATCGATCAGGCCGCTGTGCATTTGCCTCGGCAGGTCGATCTGCGTCGTGTCGCCGGACACGACGATTTTCGAGCCGGCTCCCATCCGCGTCAAAAACATCTTCATCTGGGCAATCGTCGTGTTCTGCGCCTCATCGAGGATAATGAAGGCCTCGTTCAGCGTCCGCCCCCGCATGTAGGCCAGCGGGATCACCTCGATCAGGTCCTCCTCCATGTAACGGCGAATCATGTCGTGCTCCATCATTTCGTGGAGCGCATCGAACAGCGGGCGGAGGTAAGGATTGATCTTGGCCTGAAGGTCGCCCGGCAGGAACCCCAGGCTCTCGCCGGCCTCCACGGCGGGGCGCACCAGGACGATCTTGCGGATGCGGTCGGCCTTCAAGTCGCTGGCGGCCATCGCCACGGCAAGATACGTCTTGCCCGTCCCCGCCGGACCAACGCAGAAAACCAGGTTGTTGCCGCGGATTGCGTCGACGTAGTGGGCCTGCCCAGGCGACCGGGGCCGGACCATCCGTCCGTTGTATACCTCGATCGGCGGCACCGTCGACGCCGGCAGGCCCTCGGCGACTTCGGCCAGGGCTCGCGTCACATCCTCGGGGGCCAGGCCGCCGCCGCCGCGAATCCGGGCATGGAGCCGCTCCAGCAATTCGGTCGCCTGGGCGACCGCCTGCGACTCTCCCTCGACATGGATGCGGCCGTCCCGCGCGTGAATCTGCACCCCGAGCGAATCGCGAATCGCCCGGAGATGCTGGTCACGGACACCAAACAACGTCAGAAGCGCTTCCGAATCGACTACCGAAATCGTTTGCGTTCTAGAGATCGCCGGGCCCCCCTATGTATCGCTTGCAGTAGGGGCAGATGTGCGTCTCCGCCTCAATCTCCTTCTCGCAATGCGTGCAGCGCCGCATCTCCTTCTTCGCCGGCCTCCGTTGCCCTGCTTCTTCTTCGAAGGGATTTGGCGTGTTCGACGAGCGGATGGCCTTGCCGGGCTCATACGGCCCGAGAATGTTCAAAATGGCGCTCTCGTCCATCGAGGATGTCTCCAGCTCCGGCACGGATACCCGAGCCTTGCACGTCGGGCAGAGCCCCGTCTTGCCGGCAAGCGAGTCCTTGACACGGAGCACGTGTCCGTTCGGGCATACCACTTTAATCGACATTGGGTATCCCTCCAACAGATCAGGAGAGTTTCAACCGCCTGTGTCCATGGAATCCCTTCTCCGTTTCCATTCCACATCTGACGCCGCCAATCGCCCAAGGCGAAGTCCACCGGCAGGAGACAAGGCACCGAAGAAACGCTACCCCGCCAATCCTTCGCTCACCCCATTATCATAGTGTGCAACCGACCGACAGAAAACCAGGATTTCCCATTTGCCCCACCCCGCGGAGGGGCCAGCGCTAGATAACACGCCGACCGACCAACACATTCTATTTAATCTAGCTTAGCCCACCATCCCAGACCTCCAAAACGCATACGCCACCGGCGAGGCAAACAGCAGCGAATCGACGATGTCCAGTACGCCGCCGAACCCCGGGATTCGACTGCCGGAGTCTTTTCGATTGACGTCGCGCTTGATCAGGGATTCCGCCAGATCGCCGAACATGCCGCTGATGCAGACGGCGATGCCATACGCCGCCCAGCCCAGCCAAGAGGTGGTCCGCGCGTCCGGATTCATGGCCGGCACCAAGAAGAGAAAGGTCGCGGCCGAGGCGGCTACGGAAAACGCCAGGGCGCCCACCGCGCCCTCGATCGTCTTGCCCGGACTGATCCCCGGGGCCAGCCTGTTCCGGCCGATCAGACGGCCCACCGTGTAGGCTCCGATGTCCCCCATCTTTGTCACGAGGATCACGGATGCAACCCCGGCGATGCCCCACGACATGCGGATCTGGATCAGAAACGTGGCGAGCGTTCCCAGGTAGACGACCGCGAAGACAGCCGCAGCGAGATTCGCCGTCACACCGCCGGGGCGTTCGAAACGCCGCATTTCGGCCAGATAGATCAATCCCACCCCGACCGCCAGGGCCACCAAGATCCAGTCGCCTGTGCCAGATGGGGCATGTGCCGCAAGGCTGCCGGAGCCTGCGGTCGCCTCGGCGGCGAAGCGCAGATAGAGCGGCGCACCCCAGGCAACCGAGATCAGCAGCAGGTTGGCCAGGTAGACGGTCCACTTGACCGGCCGAATTCCGCCCGCCTCCGCCAGGTCCAGGACCTCCCGAGTGGCCAGCCAGAGCCCCGCTACGAACAACGGGAACAGGTAGATCCCCGGCCACGCCGCCTTGTGATCGAGCCAGCAGAGCCCGACGAGGACTGCGACAATCAGGGTTCCCAACAGGAGTCGCCAGCGGAGCATATCGTCAGAAGCCTGTTCTAGGGGAATAAATTGACCGACGGACGCGGAGGGAAAGGCCCCCCGGCGGTCTCACCGAAGGGTCTGCCCGCAACTGCCACGCAACCCGCCGAACCGCCGATCCCGCATGGCGAAATCGCGAATCGCCTGGTGGAGGTGCGGCTCATCGAACTCCGGCCAGAACGCTTCGGTTACCCAGAGTTCGGCATAGCTGATCTGCCAGAGCAGGAAGTTGCTGATCCGCATCTCGCCCGCGGTGCGAATCAGCAGATCCGGCTCGGGCATCCCCGCGGTATAAAGCCGCGCTGCAATCACCCGCTCGTCGATTTCGTCCGCCGCCAGGTCGCCTTGCAGAACCTCGCGGGCAATCCGCCGGACCGCGTCGACCAACTCCGCCCGACCGCCATAGTTGATCGCCAGGCAGAGGCGCAGTCCCGTGTTCTCTGCGCTCAGGTCCACCGTGCGGTCCATCTCGCGGAGGGCGTTGGCGGGAATCCCCTCTCGCCGCCCAATCACGCTCGCCTGGATGTTCTGGGCGAGAATCATCGCCCGCTCCTCGATCATGTACTGCTCGAGCAGCCGCATCAGGAAATCAAGCTCGCCCCTTGGCCGTTTCCAGTTCTCGCTCGACAGGCAATACAAGGTAAGCTGCTCGATGCCCAACCGGGCGCATTCCTCGACGGTTCGGCGGACGCTGGCGACCCCCCTGCGGTGCCCCTCAATCCGGGGAAGCCCCTGCGCCTCCGCCCACCGTCCGTTGCCGTCCATGATGACGGCAATGTGATGCGGCTGCCGCTCACGGGGCACATCGAGGATTTCTGAACGGACAGTACTGAGGGATTCAGACATTTCGCGGGCCGAGCCGACCGGGCAGTGTGCTGACGGATGGTGGGCAGAAAGCGACCGGCCCCCATCGGGAAACGGCAAGCCGCGATCCCGACGCCCGAAAGCTTTCTCCCACAACCATTTAACCGCTCGCCGGCAAGACCGTCAAGAATGGCCAATCGCCGGCATCGCCCGCCGCTATCCGCCGCGGCGAGCCGCCGTCCCATTCTCGGCGATCACCCGCTTGGGTACTGGCGGCAGTATTCATACAGCGCGATCGCGGTTGCGGTGGCCACGTTGTGGCTATCGGGGCGACCGTAGATCGGGATCTCCACGGCCCGGTCCAGCGCTTTCAGCACTTCCGGCTCGATCCCCGTCCGCTCGTTGCCCACGACCAGCGCGGTTCGTCTTCGAAATGGGAATGTGAACAGCGACTCGGACAGGCTCGTCTGCTCCAGGCCGACCAGTTGATATCCCTCGGCGCGGAGCCGCGCCAAGACGGGCAACAGCGTCCGGTGCACCTCCAGCTCGATCGCCTCGCGGCTATCGCGGGCGATTTTCGCCAGCAGTCTCGCCGTACCGCAACAGATCATCCGGCGGACGCCGCAGCACCCGGCCGCGCGCGCGATCCGCGACACGTTGATGTTGCTCCGCATCGGGGGGCAGACCACGACCAGTTCCCGCGGCACGGCCAACTTGGTGGGGGGCTGATGGCGCTGCTGAATAAAATCGTCCATCGCACGGCCGGCTCGGAGCACAGTGGCGGCAGACAATTTCACCCGCCGCTCTTCCATGCTAAACCGAATCGCTGGCCGGGGCCAGACGGCAGGCCTCGGCCCGACACCCGGTGCGGACGAGACTGCCGCGGTGATTGGGGATGGGCTGGCGGTTCAGCGCCCGCATCTGCCCGCATCCGCCCGCATCCGCCCGCCGACGCGCCCCGGCGGCCCGCCAGGCGCGGTCATTCGGCCGGCGGTTCCAGATAATACCGCAGTTGGGCGAGAATCTCTTCGCGCCGCCGCCCCCACGGCAAGAACAGTCCATGGAGCACGTCGATCGGCGCGTCGCGGTCGTAGGGCAGCAAGAGCGTGCCCGATGGAAACACGCGGTGCTTGCGGACCTCGGTCCAGGGGATCCGCCGATGCCGCCCCAGGAACCATTGGTGGACGCCCTCCGCGTTGAGTTCGAATGTGACGGGCACGAAGAACCGCCAGCCGGCAACGGCGAGAACCAGCGCCGCCCCCACCGCCAGGTGCATTCGCCCGGTCGCCCAATAGACGTAGAGCCCCGCGCCGAACAGCCCCGCCAGGACAAACATCCCGATCAGCGGATTGTCGCGCAGTGGCCAGGATCGCCATCGCACCAGGGGCGGCGGCTCGTCCGTCCACGAGGAATGGCTCAGGTCGGCCAGGCTGGGCATGAGCAACGCCAATTGCCGGGTTCTTAGGTCCTAGAGGAACAGCGTCGGAGGAGCGGTCTGCGCGACTCCTCCGTTCCTTCTAGTATACTCCCCCGGGACGGCGGTAGCAGCAATCGTTGACGGAGACTGTCTTGGTTTTGCGCGGCCAGCGCAGCAGCGCGAGCGGTGGCCCGCCGCGAATGGGGACGGCTGGCCTGACGGCATTCCGTGCCCGGATTGGCCATGAGCCGACCGTTGACCCCAACGGGCAAGCGAAGGCGGCCGACCCGAGTCGGCCTCGCTGACGCGTCGGGTTATGAGAGGTTGACAAACAAGTAGGTCAGGTGGAAGAACACCGGCGCGGAGAAGCAGAGCGAGTCGATCCGATCCAGGATGCCGCCATGCCCTTCGATCAGGGTGCCGTAGTCCTTGACGCCGCGGTCGCGCTTAATGGCCGACATCGTCAGCCCGCCGCCGAACGCGGTCAGGGAGACGACCAGCGAGGCGAGGGCCGCTTGCCACCACTGGTAGGGGGTGAGAAACCACAGGGCCGCTCCAACCAGGGTCACGCTGGCGGCGCTGCCCAAGAGACCTTCCCAGGTTCGCGCGGGGCTGATGCTCGGCACAATGGCGTGGCGGCCCGGCAGCTGCGACCAGAGGTACTGGGTCGCGTCGGCCAGTTGGACGATCAGCACGAAGAAGAACAGCAAGCGGACTTTTCGCCCCGGAGCTTCATGGGGCATCTTGATTTCGCCCTGGGCGGCCTCGGCGAGCGTGCCGATCTGTGCCAGGCCCGCCGGCAGGGGGTGCTGTTCCGGTTCGACGTCGGCTGCGGCTTCGGCGGGCGGGGGCGGCTCCGCGGGGCGGGCGGCTTGGTGTTCCTCGGGCGGGAGGTTCAAGGTCAGCAGGGCGGGCGCATAGCTGAGACAATACACGCAGATCAACAGGCCCGCCTGGATCTTCGCCGTGCGCTCCAGAAACCGCTTCGAATCGCCCGAAAAAGCGATCCGCGCCGGTATCAACAGGAACGCGTACACCGGAATGAAGATACTGTAGACGTCGTAGGCGGTAATCCCGAGCGGCTCTTCGAACCACGTCCGGCCGGCGAGCATCAGGAACACATATTGCAGCGGTGTGCAGAAAAAGAACACCCAGAACAGGGCCCGGTGGTCGGCCGGCCGGGTCGGCGTGAGCGTGATGAATTCGCGCAGCGCCCAGAAGGAAATCAGCCCGAAAAAGACGATCGTCAGCATCTTGCCGGCCAGCAGCGCCCCGGCCAGCGGGGCGAAGAGCATCCACCATGCCCAGACCCTCAACCGGAACGTCTCGACGATCGCCGGATCGAGCCCGAGGTCGGCTCGCCGTTTGAGAAAGCGCACGACGAGCGTGGCGATGCCGAGCAGCACCAGAACGCCGCCGAATAGTCCCAGGGTCTTCGCGTCCATCAATCTCGCCGTTCCACACCGGATCCGTCCAAGGCAATTCAGGCTTCCTTCAAGCGGACCACCGCCTCGCGGGCGCGGCGAAGGAACTCGGCCTTCGCCTCTTTCCGCTCCAGCCACATCGGCGGGCCGAACGTCACGCAGGTCAGCATCGGCACCGGCAGCACCTCGCCGCGCGGGAGGATGCGATTCATGTTGTCGATATGAACCGGGATCAGCTCGAGGTCCGGCCGCTTCTTGCTCAAATAGTATAGCCCGCTCTTGAACTCGCCGACATCCGGCCCCATCGAGCGCCCCCCTTCGGGAAACAGGATCAGCGAGTGCTTGTAGCCGATCTCGCGGATCATCAAGTCGACGGGGCTCTGATGCACCTTGATCTCCGTCCGATCGATCAGCAGGGCGTTGAACACCTCGCGCGAGAGGTATCGGCGGACCGGGCCCCCCATCCAATATTCCTTGGCCGCCACCGGGCGGGTCAAGGCCCGGACTTGAGGCGGCAGGGCGGACCAGAGCACCACGGCATCCAGGTGGCTGGTGTGATTGGCGAAGTACACCCGCTGGCAGGGGTCCGGGTGGCAGTCAATCCAGCGCACGCTGGCGCCGCTCAAGAACCTTGCGACCAACGCCAGGATGCCGCCAGCAATATTCGTTTCCATGTCGTCGCAAAGGCCGCCACAACCCAAGAACTTGCGTAGAAACCATCCTAGCCCGCATCGGCGGCAACGCACAGGCCCCGCAAACCGCCCGGCACGCGGGTCCGCAAGCCGGAAGACCGATTCCGTCAATCCGCTCGAGCCGCAACGCGCAGGCCCGGCGAACCGCCCGGCGCGGAGAGCTATTGTGGCTCGTTCTGCCAGCCGAACTTCTCCGCAAACGCGGCCGGCTCGAACGTCGCCTGGATGTCGTCGGCGTCGTGCACGACGTACACGAACCGATCGCGCAATTGGGGCGAACCGGAATACCGCCCATCCGGGTCGATCACCGCGTAGCGTTGATCGCGGAGCGAGACGATCGTCTTCAGCAGCTTGCCCTCGCTCAACCGGTGGAGCCGAAGGGTGCTCGGGCCGGCGTTGGCGGCCAGCTCGCCGTCGGGCGAGAACTGCCGCGCTCCGACCGCCAGCGTACCCGTCCGCTTGCCGCTCTCCATGCTCCAGACGCACGTGTCGGTGGCGCTTCCCGACAGCAGGACCTTGCCCCCCTCCTGCCAACCCAGCGCGGCAACCGGGCCGCGATGGCTGTCCGCCGGCAGAATGAACTTCGGCTCGCTGCCATCGGCGGAGAAGACCACGATCGACGGTTTCTCACGGCCGCTCGTGGCGGCCAGCAGTCCCGAGCCCTCCGACCAGGAGAGCACGCGGATCTGATCCGTCGCGTCGGGATAAGAGGTCAACTGGCTGCCGCTGAGGGAATCGCAGACCTCGATCCCCGAAACGGAGCCAACCGCCAGCGCATGGCCGTCGGGCGACCAGGCGACGCGATCGCCGGCCAGCCGGAACCCTCGCTGGAACCGCCCCGTCTTCCCATCCCAGATCCGCAATTCGTCGCCCGCGCTGGCGATCAGCGCGCCGTCGGACGACCAGGCCAGATCGACGATCCGTTCGCCGCTGCGCAATTCGAACTGGATCACGACGTTGCCCGAACCGGCCTCCAGCACCTCGGCAACCAGGTCGCTTCGCTGGAAGGACTCGTTCCATGTCTCCGCCGTATAGGCCAGCAGCGACCCTTCCGCGTCGGGGCGGAAGACCAGCGAGCGGATCGCGCCGCCGACGCTCAACTGCCTCGCCAACTGGCCCGACGCGACGTCGATGAACCGCATCGAGCCGTCCTGGTAGCCGCAGACGATCGTCTTTCCATCCGGTGAAAACGCCAATCCACCCGGCACGCCCGGATGGACAGGCAGGGCGGCCGCCGCCGCTCCCAACCCCTCCCCCGCGCACACCCGCACCGAACCGTCGCCGAAGACCACGGCGTATTTTTCCGAACGGGCGTTGACCGCCAGCAGGGTCGGTCCCGACTCCGTCTCCGAACCGACCTTCGCCGTCGTCAGATCGTAGTATCGCGTTCTGCCGCTGGGCCCGCCACCGGCGCCGACGATCGTCTTCCCGTCCGGCAGCCAGTGCAGCGCCCGATCGCCGCCGACATGCGCAGCGAATTCACCCAGCCGGTCGCCGGCCTGCGCATCCCAGATCACCAGCCCGTCGGCGCTCTTCTCGGCCGCCGCCGCCGAGGCGAGCATCGTCGCGCAGGGCGACCAGGCGAGCGCCGAGATCGAACCGGCGTGCGCCGTCTCCGCGCGGATCGACAGCGCCGGCAGTCCCGAGCCGGTCTCCCAGATTCGGATCGTCTGATCGCTGCCGCCGGAGGCCACTTTGAGCCCGTCGGGCGAGAACGCGACGACCTCGATCGACCCGGCGTGGCCCGTCAGCGCCGGCCGCACCTTGTCGCTCTTGGCATCCCAGAGAAAGACGGCGTCGCGATCGCTCTGGCCGGGCGTCTCCCCGACGTACGCCAGCAAAGCCCCGTCCGGCGACCAGGCTACCGCGCCGGGCGATCGCCCCCGCGCCTCGAACTCGCGGAGCAACTGCCCCTGTTCGACATCCCAGATCAGCAGCCAGCCGGATCCGTAGCAGGCGGCCACGTACGGCCCGCCCGGCGACCAGGCGAGCGAGTGCACCGCGCCGGCAACGCCCGGCCGGATGAGAATCTTCCGCAGCGAACCATCGGCAAGATCCCAGATCCGCACCGCGCCCTCGCCGCTGCCGGTCGCCAGCGCCGCGCCATCCGGGGCAATCGTCGCGGCCAGCAGCGCCGCGCGGTGCCCGACCGTCTCCAGGGTCCAGCTCTTCAGCCCCTCGATCGTCGCCGGCTCGGCAACCAGGGCCGCGTCGGACAGTCCGCCGCGAACAACGGGCCGGGCTGTCGCGGCGATGTCCAGCGGCAGAGCGGCGGGCGCGGCCACCGCCGGACGATCCGTAGAGACTCTCCAGCCGGGGATCTTTTGCAGGATGATCTCTCGGGAATCTCCGCGGTTGAAGAAGAAGGTCGTCGCGTAAGCGCTGAGAATCCCCATCAACAGGCTGGCGAGCACGCCAATCGTGATCCACAGCCCCCATTGCGGCTTCGGAGGCGGCGGCATCACGTAGAAGTTCGAGTACTGGCTCCGCGATCCGCTATGCGTGCCGGAGCCGCCCGCCAGCCCCGGCCCGCGGCGTTTCCGCCGCACCGGAGCCCCCAAGGACCCCGACGAAGATTTCGCCCCCTCGGCCGGCGTCTCGTCCAGCCTGGCCTTCGCAACCGGCGCCGATTCCGCCGCCTCCCACGCCTTGTTGATCATTTCCGGCAGGTTCGCGCCGGCGCAGAGTGGGTAAAGCGATTCCGCCAGGTCGGCCGGCTTCTGGAAACGCTCCGCGGGGTCCTTCGCCAGCATCTGCTCAAGGACGGCGACAACCCTCTTGGGCAGGTCCGGACGGAACTCCAGGATCAGCGGCGGCGCCTCCTTGCGGTGCGCCATCATCTTGTCGAACGAGCTGGAATACTGGACGCCGCCGAACGGCGGCTGGCCGGCAAGAATCTTGTAAAACGTGCAGCCGAGGCTGTAGATGTCGGCGCGGATGTCGACCGAGTGGGTGTCGGCGACCTGCTCGGGCGCCATGTAGTCGGCCGTCCCCATCGGCTGGCCGACGGTCGTCAACTCCACGTTGGATTGCTTGTCGATGTGAAACCGCGCCAACCCAAGGTCCAGAATCTTCGCCACCCCGGCGCCGGTGACCATGATGTTCGACGGCTTGATGTCGCGGTGGACAAGCCCCTGCTCGTACGCGCACTGAAGTCCGATCGCCGCCTGGCGGATGATCTCGCAGGAATTGGCCACCGGCAGCGGCCCAAGGTAGTCGACCAACTCGGTCAAGTCGAACCCATCGATCAGCTCCATGGCCAGGTACTGGACGCCGTCGATCTCGCCGGCGTCCGTCGCCCGGACAATGTTCGGATGATCTAGCTTTCCCACCGCGGCCATTTCGCGCTCGAAACGCGCCACGGCTCGCTGGTCGGTGGTCCGGCTCTTGGGCAGCACCTTCAGGGCCACCTCGCGCTCCAGTCGCGTGTGCACCGCGCGGTACACGGTCCCCATCCCGCCATGACTCAACTCCTCGATCAGCCTGTAGTCGCCCATCTGACCGAGGATCGGCTGTTCTTGTCCCGCCGCGGCGACCGCCGTGTCCGCCGGCGTCGCCTCCGTGGCATTGGCAAACCCCGCGCCGAGCGCAATCGCCCGCGCAATCGCGTCTCTGCACCCCGGTTCGTTCGAATAACGGTCCATCGGGGCGGGCTGGCGAGCCAGTTCGATCAGCCGATCGCCAGCCCCTTCCAGGCTCGAGAGCATTGCCTCGCAATGGGAACAGCTCTCCAAGTGCCGGAGGATCGCCTCGGCGTCCGCCTCGCCGATCGCGCCTAACGAAAACTCGGCCAACTCCTCTCGCGTGGGGCACCCAACTCCGCTCATCGTTCCACCTTTTGAAGATCGTCAGGACGGATCCGCGAAAACCAGGGGGAGGGACTCGCTTTTCGCGCCCCCGCCTCCGGCCTCGATTTCGGTCACCAGGAGCGCGGCCGGACCGAAGTCGCAAACCGACCCCTAAAGGAATAACGCAGAAGCGCAACGCGGGGGGCAACCTCTCCCCCCGAAAGCTACTAGAAACGGCTCTCGCTCAGGCAACGCGGCTCCGGAGAGCGGCCGTGACCTGATCGCCAATGCGGCCCCTCTTTGATACAATCCTCAATGTGGAAACTGCCGGAATCCCCCCGTCCGCCGCGACTCCGCTTGCCGAGGTCGCCCTTGGCCATCGGCCGCGGGACACCGCAAGAGACCCCCGTACGTTCCCCAGAGGAGTCGCCGATGTCGGCAATCGACAGCCTGTTCAAGACGCTTCGCGCCCAGGGCCACAAGGCATTCATGCCGTTCATCACGGCCGGCGACCCCGATCTGGACTTCACGGCCGCCGTGCTCCGCCAGCTGGTGGCGCGGGGCAGCAGCATGTGCGAATTGGGCATCCCCTACAGCGACCCGATCGCCGATGGCCCGGTGATCCAGGCCTCGTACACCCGGGCACTCGGGGGCGGCGTGCGGCTGGCGCGGATTTTCGACATGCTCTCCCGCACCACGCCGCAACTCGACGCCCCGGTGGTCACCATGACCAGCTATGCGATCGTCTACCGCCTCGGCCTGGAGGATTGCGTCGCCCGGGCGAAGGCGGCCGGTGTTGCCGGCATGATCGTGCCCGATCTGCCGGTCGAAGAGTCCGACCGGCTGGCCGCGATCTGCCGCAGGGAGGATTTCAGCCTGATCCAACTGGTCACGCCGACCACCCCCTGGGACCGCGCCCGGCGGATCGCCGAGAAGACGACCGGATTCATCTACTATGTCTCCGTCACCGGGATCACCGGCGAACGCGCGGAGCTGCCCGCGGAGATCATCGACCACGTGGCCGAGTTGCGCTCGCTGGCCGACTTGCCGATTTGCATCGGCTTCGGGATCAGCCGCCCGGAGCACGTCCGGATGCTCGCCCCCGTGGCCGACGGCCTGATCGTCGGTTCGGCGATCGTCCGCCGCATGGCGGAGGCCGAGTCGCGCGGCCGCCAGGCGGTGCTTGCCGAAATCGGCGACTATGCGGGGGAGTTGATTGCCGCCATGGAGGGATAGAGAATCGCTCGAGTGGGGACGGTTGCCGTCTCCACGATGAATCTGCCGCCGAGCGGGACAGGAGACGCATCCCCCGCGAGGCGAAGACTGTCGCTCTCGGCCGCGTTCCAGAGACCAGGCAAGTGGAGGCAACCAGATGCAGCCGCAGCGCGTTCTGACTGGTGTCTTGGCGCTTTCGATCGTCCTTATCGCTTCCGCCTCGGCCCGCAGCGGCTGCGCATCGCCCCCCGGGCCGCCGTTGGTCGCCCACTGGACATTCGACGAAGCCGAGGGCCCCGCCTGTTCCGACGCGGCCGGCGGCGGCCACGAGGCCCGCCTGGCTGCCGCCTCCGCCGGCGGAATCCCGCGGACCGAAGGGCTGTTCGGCAACGCCCTGTTGTTGAGCGGCCAGCACCGCCTCGCCGCGGCGGCCAGTGCGGATTTCGCCGAGCTGGCCCAGCTCAGCTTCAGTGCGTGGGTCAAGCCCACGCGGCTGGATCGCTACAACGAGATCTTCCGCAAAGAAGACGGCAACCGCCGGCTGCTGTTCTCGTTTCAGGACAACGGCACGATCCTCTCCCTGGGCTTGAACGTCGGCGGCTACGTCGAGTGCGACGCCCCGATCCGCCCCGAGCAGGTGCTCGACGGCCTCTGGCACCACTGCGCGGCGTCGTTCGACGGCCGGACGATGCGGGTGTATCTCGACGGCCGCCAGATCGGGTCGTTGGAACGGCCGGGTGCGATCGCGTGCGGCGGCGAGGCGCCGGCGTGCATCGGCTCCTCCAGCGGCAACGAGTGCTTCCAGGGGGCCCTCGACGATCTCAGGGTCTACCGCGCCGCGCTTTCCGGCCGGCAGGTGCGGCAGCTTTACACGGAGGGCGAGACGCTCCAGCGAGCGAAGATCAAGGAGCTTGAACAGGCGCTGGCGGAAGTCTACGTCCGCCGCGAGACGTTCGCCGAGACGCTCGCCGCAGCGCGGCGGCGGGCCGTCGAGGACGGGGTCAAGCTCGCGGGGCTTCGCTCCGTTTTAGGACGGCGCGTGAGCGATGATTTCCCGCAGGCATCTGAACAGTTCGTCAGCTATTCCGGCCTCACGCCGGCCGAATACATCGCCGGCGATGAAAAGCGGTTTCGGCTCGCGGCGGAGCGGCTGATCGGCCTGCTGCTCGAATACCGCCCAATCACCGACTCGCAGTGGCTCGGGCAGACGGACGGCGACCGGCGGCGCTGGGCGGAAGCCGACGCAATCCGCCAGCGTTACGATCGGCTGGTTTCCGCGGGCGAGGCGGCGCGGTTTTCGCCCCAGTGGATCGAGCTGATCCTGGCCGCCGGGGCGCGCGTCGAGTTCCGCCCCTCGGCGCGCGAGGCCGTCGCGCCCTACGTTCCGCCCGCCACGCCGGCGACGCGCGACCTGACGGCCGAGGAGGCCGAAGAGGCGCTGCGCCGCGACTGGCTCCACCAGGCCGACGGCCATCCGACCGCCGAGCGGATTCTCGAGGAGATCGGCTGGACGCGGCAGCTCGCCGAGCGAATCGCCGCGGAATATCCCGGCCGCGTGGACTTCAGCCATCCGCTGGCCGCGATTGGCCCGCTGGAGGCCCGCGCCAGAAGTCTGCGGGGGGAAGACGCCGATCTCTATTTCGCCGTCCGCCGGCTGAAGCGGTCGATCGTGCTGGCCAACCCGCTGCTCGATTTCGACCGGGTGTTGATGGTCGACATGCCGTTTCCCCAAGGGAGCGAATGGCGGCACCAGACGCGGCACCGCCTCGGTTACATGGCGATGCCGGGCGGGCGGCTCGTCGTCCTCGAAGGGCTCGCCCCCGGCGGCCGGCTGCGGCAGTTGATGCCCCAGGCGCCGCTCCACGGGTCGTTCTGGCGGCCCGACGTCTCCTACGACGGCCGCACGGTCCTGTTCTGCTTCAAGCCGCACAACGAGAAGGCCTTCCATCTCTATGAGATCAACGCCGACGGCACGGGACTGCGGCAGTTGACAAGCGGCCCCTACGACGACCTCGACCCGATCTACCTGCCGGACGGCGAACACATCCTGTTCTCCACGACGCGGGGGCACAGCTACGTCCGCTGCATGCCCCCGACCAACGCCTTCGTGCTCGCCCGAGCCAAGCGATCGGGCAGCGACATCTACCTCGTCTCCACCAACAACGAGCCGGATTACCTCCCCTCGGTGATGGACGACGGCCGGGTTCTTTACACCCGCTGGGAATACACGGACAAGCCGCTCTGGCGGGCGCAGGCCCTGTGGACCGTCAACCCCGACGGAACCGGCGTGGCCGCGTTCTGGGGCAACCAGAGCGTCTGGCCCGACCTGCTCAAGGACGGGCGGAACATCCCCGGCAGCCGCCGGGTGATGTTCACCGGCAGCGCGCATCACGACTGGTTCGCCGGCTCGGTGGGCATCCTCGATCCCGACAAGGGCTACAATTTCCCCGACGGGTTGACGAAGGTGACCGCCGAGGTGGCCTGGCCCGAGTCGGGCAACGGACCGGTCGATCCGATCGAGTCCGCCCGCTACCACGCGAGCGGTCGGTACGCGGCCTACTATTCGCCCTATCCGTTGAGCGAGCGGGACTTCCTCGTTTCGGCGGAGCGCTCGGGCAAATTCGTCCTCTACCTGATGGACACCGACGGCAATCGGGAGCTCGTCCACGAAGGCGCCAATCACATTCTCCACGCCATCCCGCTGCGGCCCCGCGCCCGGCCGCCGGTGATTGCCGACCGGGTGGCCTGGCCCGAGCGGGGGGCGGACCCGGCCGGCCTGGAGGGCCTGATCTACAGCGCGAATGTTCTCCACGGCGCCCCGGAAGCTCTCCGCGGTCGCGTCCGCTACCTCCGCGTGCTGGCGATCGAACCGAAGACCTACACCTACTGGAACCAGCGGCCCTACCTCTCGACCGGGCCGGTCGTCTCGGCGGTCCAGTCCGAGGGGGTCAAGCGGATTCTGGGCACGGTGCCGATCCAGCCGGACGGTTCGGTGGCGTTCCGGGCCCCCGCGGGCCAGTCCCTGCATTTCCAGTTGCTCGACGAGAACCAGCGCGCGTTGCAGACGATGCGGAGCTTCACCGGGGTGTTGCCGGGCGAGCGGCGCGGCTGCCTCGGGTGCCACGAACTGCACAGCACGGCGCCCGAACTGCCCCGGGCCGCGAGCGCCCTCTCGAAAGAGCCGCGCTCGATCGAGCCGCCCCCCTGGGACGACGACTCGGTGAGCTACGACCGCTACGTCCGCCCAGTCCTCGATCGGGTCTGCGGGCGATGCCACCAGGGGGACGGCGAGGGCCGGAAGACGTTCGACATGACACCCCGCACAGGCTTCCTGTTCTTTGACGAGACCTACCTCACGCTGATCGGGCGGCCCACCTGGGGGCAGACGTATTCCCCGCCTGAGAGCCCGCCGCCCGGCTTCGGCATCGCCTGCACGCTCCTGGTCGAGGCCTACGACACGCGCGACCCGGCCGCCTACCAGACTCCCCAGCCAATGCAGCGGTTATCCTACGCCAGCCGGCTGGTCGAGATCGCTTCCAGCGGCACGCACCACGACGTGCGGGTCGACCCGATCGACCTGTTGCGGCTGATCGTCTGGGTCGACGCGATCTGTCCCTACCGGGGCGCGGAGGAGATCCGGGCGATCGATGATCCCCAGTTTCCGGGCATCGACTGGCTCTCGATCCGCCCCAGAATCAAGACCGCGCCGCGGATCGCCCGGCCCGGGCCGGTGGACTGAGGAGGGGGGTAGCGGTCGGCCATCAGCCATCAGCAGTCAGCCATCAGCGATCAGGTTACAGGTCACAGCTCCAGCTCGTTCCCAAGCTCCAGCTTGGCAGCGCGCGGCGCTCCATATCCCGACGACTCTCGGCCTGTACCATGCCTCAGCGTCCCGCGTGTTCCGGCTTCACCCAGACCGTGGCCGGGACCGCGGCCGCCGCGGAATTCTCACCCTCCGCCTCGGCAAACCGCGCCACCAGGCGGGCGTTGGCAACCATCAACTCTTCCGCCTCTCCGACGAGCTGTTCCAGACGCGCTGTTTCGCTGGCCGTGATGGTCCCTTCGTTGTTCTTCTCCAGAAGTTCGTCAAGACGCCGCTGCTTCGCGGCGGCGAACTTCTTCAACTTGGGTGGCAAGGTCTTCTTCATCGGTTCGATCCGTGCGGCTCCATACCATGTCCGTTACGGCAGCAACCCCTTTCCCCTATTATACGATCGCGCCTTGTAGCGCCACTGCTCACTGGAGCCGCGTGCGAAAATGTTCGGCTTGCGATTGAGCCGCTTTCCGTTCGGGTAGACCGCATACATTTCGTGGATCTCAAAATCCACCGCGCCCCGTAGGGTGGTCCANNACGCACGATCAGCGCCAGCGGCGGCCCGCCGCCGGCCGCTCCGCGCCGACCTACGGCGTCTTCTTGCCCAGCAGCCCGCGGCTCCTCATCCAGGCCTCGCACCGCGCCGGCCAGGTCGAACAGGGATTGTCGCTCGGGCGGAGGCCGAAGCCGTGGCCGCCGGATGCGTAGACGTGCAACTCGCCCGGCACCCCGGCCTTCTTCATCGCCAGGAACATCGCGATGCTGTTCTCGGCGCTGATCCCGTCGTCGCCCGCATGGGCGAAGAAGATCGGCGGAGTCTTCTCGCCGACGCGAATCTCCGCCGCCAGCTGGCTGCTCTTTTCCACGAGCAAGTAGGCCGGGTAGACGAGCACGGCGAAGTCGGGCCGGCAGCTCACCTTGTCGACCTCGTCGATCGGCTCGTAGTGCCGCCGGTCGAAGTTCGTCGACGCCGTGGCGGCCAGGTGCCCGCCGGCGGAGAACCCGAGGATGCCGATCCGCTCGGGATCGATCTTCCACTCGGCGGCCTTGGAGCGGACGAGGCTCACCGCCCGCTGCGCGTCCTGCAACGGCGCCTCGTGCTTCTCCAGGTCCTTGCGGCGCGGGACGCGGTACTTGAGGACGATCCCGGTCGCGCCGATCGAATTCAGCCACTCGGCGACTTCGGTGCCTTCCAGGTCCATGGCGAGGATGTTGTAGCCGCCGCCGGGACAGATGACCACCGCCGCGCCGGTGTCGCTCTCCGCCGCCGGCTTGTAGACGGAGACGGTCGGCCGGCTGACGTTCATCAGCCGCGCGACCGGTTTGCCTCCCCTGTCCGGCGCAAGTTGCTCGGCGCCGATATCGCCCTTTTCGCCCGGCGCCGCTCCCGGCCAGACATCCAGGGCCGCCGCCGGCTCGATCGCCCGGCCGTTTGCGGACAGCAGGAAAAAGACGCAAAAAGTCGCCACGAGAAATCGCATGGTTGTCGCTCCGGGCTGGATGGGTTCGATTCGACGCTTGAACCAACCGGCTGGTTCCATCGGATTATCTTCGTCCATGGCGCGGTTCCTGCCAAGCTGGTCGTGATAGTCTCCATGGGGAAAGCTCAAAAAAGGCTGATCGCCCTGTCGGGCCCTTCCTGCGTGGGCAAGGGGCCGCTGCTCGCCGGCCGCGTGCCGCGGGCAGCCGAAAAATGGGAATGCAAAATGCTCTGACGGGAGATAGAACCGATGACTGCCCAGCCCTGGGTGGCGATTGCCGATTTTATCAGCGACGACCTCGAGCCCGAGCGAGGCGTTCTGGGCGAGGTCGCCGGCGTGGTTGCCCTCGACGCAACGAACGAGGAGCAGCTCATCGGGCGGATCGAGGACGCCGCCGCGATCGTCCTCTATCACGCCATCTCGATCACGCGGCCGACGATCGTGCGGCTCAAGTGCTGCAAGCTGATCGTCCGCGCCGGCGTCGGCTACGACAACGTCGATTGGCGGTGCGCCCGCGAGCGGGGAATCCCCGTGGCGATCGTGCCCGACTACGGGTCGGAAGAAGTGGCCGACACGGCAATCGCGATGGCCATGGCGCTTGCGCGCGGGGTTCACTTACAGAACTCGCGGTTGAGGGCGGGGCGGGGACCCTGGAACTACACGCAGGCGGTTCCCCTGACACCGAGCCTGCGAGCCCGGCAGTCGGCTTTTCGCCACTGCTGATTCCCGTTGTGGACCCGCAGGGAAGAGTCAGCGAGTTGGACGGATTTGACGGCTGGCTTGAGACCCACGACGGATACGACATTCTCTGGCAAGACAGTCTTTCGATGCATGTCATGCAGCCGGACGGCACGGCGCGGCAGATTTACCAGTCCGACGCAGGCTACGTTCGTGTAATCTCGGCCGCTTTTGATGGTCATTACGCATGGTTCGCGTTGAGCAAGAACCACGAGGGCAAATTGGAGTTCGCGATTCTCTTGGTGGAGCCAAGAACGCGGAAGACATGGGCATTGGGAGCGGAAGACGGATTCGCGGGGCTGGTTCCCACGCCCAGCAGGAACGCTCCAACCATGCCCAAGGTGGTAGTCGCGCCGATTGCCGTGGGCAAGGCAATTATGTTCGGAACAGGAAAGGGCCAAAGGATCGGCGTGGCCGAACTTGGCGATCGAGACGCGATTCGTTTTCGCGTGATTCCAATCTCTGGAGAGTGGGATGTTCGAGACCTCCAGCCGATTCGCGCGTTGTCCCTCTGGTCAGAAGGACAATCGATGGATTCCGAAGCGGCCCGCGTATTGGTTGAGTACGAGACTCCATCCCCCGGCTGGATCCTGATCGACCCGAAATCATTCGATGTCACTGTGCTCGAAGCGGATCGCTACGACCATGCTTACGGGCTGTGGCAAAATGGCAGCTATTACTACGTGAAGGTGCTTGACCGGAGCAGCCGCAGACCCCCGCGCGCCTTGGTCCGACTCGACTGGTCCGCAGCGAATCCCGAGTTGCTCTTGGAAGGCGTCGTCGGAGATTGTTCGCACCGTCCGCGCGCCGGAGGCGTTTGCGACGAGGTTGGCGTTTTCGCCGGACACGAAATTGCTGGCCGGCTGGTGCGTCCTCGACCTGCATGTCTGGGACACCGCCACGGGGGAGAAGAAATGCTCCGTTCGATGCGACCCGGACAGCCGGCTCGGCGGCTTCTCACCCGACGGAAGATGGCTTCTCGTGCAGGAAGACGGCACGCTTGCCCTGAAGGAATCCGAGACGGGCCGGACCGCCCATGAGGCGAAGGAATTCGCAGCGGCCGTCGGTTTTGCCTCCGATGGCTCGGTTCTGGGGGTCCGCGCGGCAACGATTTCACGTTGGATTCCCCAATCCGGAGAATTCAAGACCCTTGTGGCCGATTTTGCCGAGACGCCGCTCTGCCTGTCTCCCGATGGCCAGTACGTCGTCTCCGTTCGGCCCCCGGTGACCGTCCAGGACAAGCCGGACGACCCGGCCTCCTATGCCGCAAGCCTCTGGAGTCTGAAGACGGGGCGGCGGCAGTCGGAATTTCTCGGCCATGCAGACGCCGTCACCTGCGCGCTGTTCATGCCGGACGGCAAGACGCTCCTGACGGGCAGCAGGGACGGAACGGTTCGCTTCTGGAGCATTCCCTAGCGCGGTTCCCGGTCGGGGCCCGAAGGAACGTGTTCTCGCGCAACCGTTCAAGGATAACGGTCCCGACTGGATTTCTTCGAAGAAGGGTGGAATCCGGGGCCGCCCGGCGGGTAAGATGTGGGTCCCGTTTCCCCTCCGGCATAGAAAGGCTGCCCATGAAACAACCCTTCCTTACCCGCCGCCAGATGTGCCGCCTGCTGGCCGCCGGCTCGGCCGCGGCTTGCCTGCCACTGGACATCCCATCCGCCGCATCCGCCGCCGGGCCGCCCAAGTTCCAGCTCCACTATGCCCTGGCCTCGAGCATGTACGGCAAGCTGCCGCTGGAGGAGATCGCTGGCGAGGTCCACAAGATCGGCGCCGAGCGGATCGATCTCTGGCCCGAGCATCACGCCAACCAGCGCGAGCAGATGGAGGCGATGGGCCACGACAGATTCGCCGCACTGCTCGCCGAGCACGGCGTCAAGCTGGGCATGACGACCCGCTACGATCTGGGCCCCTTCGGCCTGGCGGACGAGATCCGCATGTTGCAGAAGTTCGGCGGATCGCTCGTTGTCACCGGCAGCGCGGGCCCGAAGGACGTGGTCGGCGCGGAAGCCAAGGCGGCGGTGGCTCAATTCGTCGAGAAGATGAAGCCCCACGTGGAACTGGCCGAACAATGCGGCGTGACGATCGGGATCGAGAACCACGGCAAGGCCCTGGTGGCCAGCCCCGATTCGATTCGCTACCTGGCCGAAGCCGCCACGAGCCCGTTCCTCGGTATCGCCTTGGCGCCGTATCATCTGCCCCAGGACGAAGAACAGCTCGCCCGGCTGATCGAGGACCTCGGACCCAAGCTGGTCCATTTCTACGCCTGGCAATACGGGCGGGGCTGCATGGAGAAGCTGCCCAAGCAGCAGGAGCTGGAGCAGATGCCGGGGCGCGGCTCGCTCGACTTCCGCCCGATCGTTGCCGCACTGAAACGGATCGGCTATGCTCGCTGGACGGAGATCTTCATGCACCCGGTGCCGCGCGGCATCCCGATCATGAAGACTCTTCAGGCCGTGACGGCGGAGATCAACACCGCCCGCGCCTACCTGAGCGCTTGCCTGGCCGAGGCAACCTGAAAAAGACTCCCCTGGTTCCCAAGCTCCAGCCCAGGAACGAGCCCGGAAGCAAAAACCGAACCCTGAACCCTGAACCCTCTAGCTGAACCCCGAACCCTTCTGATGCTCCACCCCCGCCGCCGTTTCCTCAAGACATCCGCCGCGGTCCTCGGCTCCGGCGGACTGGTGCCCTACATTTTCACGGCCGACGCCGAGGCCCGCACAGCGCCCCGAAGCGCCAACGACCGGTTCCGCATCGGATCGATCGGGATGCGGTACCAGGGCACGGTGATTGCCGAGAAGGCCCGCGCGGACGGCGATATTGTGGCCATCGCCGACGTCGATCGCCATGTCCGCGAGCAGGCCCGCGCGGCCTTCGGCAGCACGCCGCTGATCTTCGAAGACTACCGCAAGCTGCTCGATCGCCAGGATATCGACGTGGTGACGATCGGCGCGCCCGACCACTGGCACACGAAGATGGTGATCGACGCCTGCCGGGCGGGCAAGGACGTTTACGTGGAGAAGCCGCTGACCTTGACCGTCGACGAAGGCCAGCTGCTCACCCGGGTGGTCAAGGAGACGGGCCGGATTGTCCAGGTCGGCTCCTGGCAGCGATCCGACCACAACTGCCGGCTGGCCGTCGAACTCGTCCGCCAGGGCCGGATCGGCAAGCTGGAGACGGTCGAGGTCATCCTGGGAAAGAACGTCACCGGCGGCCCGTTCCCCGAGCGGCCCGTCCCCGGCCATTTCAACTGGGACATGTGGCAGGGCCAGACGCCGGACGTGCCGTACATTGAACAGCGTTCGCATTACACGTTCCGCTGGTGGTATGAATACTCCGGGGGACAGATGACCGACTGGGGCGCCCACCACCTGGACATCGCCCAATGGGGCATCGGCGAGCTGCCGATCGAGATCGACGGCAAGGCCCGGATGCCGGGGGTGAAAGACGGCTACAACGTGGCCGTCGACTTCGAAGCCCGCTATGTCTATCCCAGCGGCGTCGTGATGACGGTCAGCGACACCGGCCGGAACGGCATCATGTTCTCCGGCGCGCAGGGGCGGATTTTCGTCAACCGGGGGACCGTCTCGGGCAAGCCGGTCGAGGACCTGGCGTCGAATCCCCTGCCGCGCGAAGCGTTCCAGCTCTACGACTTCGACAATCTCGACCGCCCGGCCCGGGTGGGCAAGCTCGACGCGATCATCAACCACATGGGCAATTTCTTCGACTGTGTCCGCCAGCGCCGCCGGCCTCTTTCCGAGGTGGTCGGCCAGCATCAGTCGGTCACGACCTGCCATCTGGGCAATATTTCGATGCGGCTCGGCCGCCCCCTCAAGTGGGACCCGGCCGCGGAGACTTTTCCGGGCGATGCCGAGGCGAATGCCATGCTCAGCCGCGCCCAGCGGAAGGGGTACGAGGTCGTCTAGGCGGCGGGCAATCCGCGACGTGCCGCCCCCCGGCACGCGGCCGGCGGCGGGGGCGAATCTTGCCAATTCAACCGCCGCGCCGCATACTGGAGGTTGTCGCGCGTCGGCAGAAAGACTGCGAAGTTGACCTCCAACCGGAATCGTCCCGCGATGGCTGACACCGAGAAACAGGCTGGGCGATCGGGCGTCGCTGACCTTTCCGGCCATCTACTCGGCGATTACCGCATCCTTCGCCGCCTCGGCCGCGGGGCGATGGCCGACGTCTACTTGGCCGAGCAGCAGTCGCTCGGCCGGCAGGTGGCGATCAAGGTGCTCAAGCCGGAATTGGCCTCCGACTCCGGCTACGTGCAGCGGTTCCAGCGCGAAGCGCGTGCGGCAGCGTCGCTGATCCACGCCAACATCGTGCAGATCCACGAGGTGGCCTGCATCGATGGCGTGCACCTGATCGCCCAGGAATACGTCCAGGGGGTGAATCTCCAGCAGTACCTCGCCCGCAGCGGCACGCTCGACCTCCGCCTGGCCCTGCTCGTGATTCGCCAGACGGCCGCCGCGCTGGCCAAGGCGGCCGAGCAGAAGATCGTGCACCGCGACATCAAGCCCGAGAACATCATGCTCACCAAGGCGGCCGAGGTGAAGGTGGCCGACTTCGGGCTCGCCCGGGTGCTCCAGGCCGAGGGGAGCGTCAAGCTGACCCAGGTCGGCATGACGATGGGCACACCGCTCTACATGAGCCCCGAGCAGGCCGAGGGCAGCCCGCTGGATCATCGCAGCGACATCTACTCCTTTGGGGTGACGTGTTACCACATGCTGGCGGGTCATCCGCCATTTACGGGCGAGACAGCGCTGAGCGTGGCGGTGCAGCATTTGAAGAAGCAGCCCGAGCCGCTGGAGAACATCCGTCTCGATCTGCCGCCGGCCTTGTCGCGGATCGTCCACAAGATGATGGCCAAGTCGCCGGACCACCGCTACCAGTCCGCGCGGGAGCTGGTTCGCGACCTGCGGCCGCTCCTTCAGGAGCATCTCGACGAGGAGGTGGGCGACGACCTTCCCGGCCTGGAGCCCGGCTCGATCGACATGATGTCGGGCTCGTTGGGGCAGGCGACGCAACGGCTCGAGGCGGTGATGCGGAGCGCGGGCGAGGCCCGCAACCGCTGGGCGCGGCGCGGACTCTACGCCGCGGTGGCCTTGGCGGCGATGGCGGCGGGCGGCTGGCTCGCCCGAGCCACCGTCGTCGAACAGTCCCTCCTGGGAGGGGCCGAGGTGGCGAACAAGCCCGTGGAGGACATGGGGTCGGCATACAAGCAGTTGATTTATGCCTTGTCGCAAGACACGGAACAGGCATGGCTGAGCGTGCTCCACTTCTACCCGGACGACGAGTACTGCGTATCGCAGGCGAGGAAGAAGCTCGCGCTGATCTACATGAGCGACATCTACGTCAAGAACGCCGACGACGGCAAGGCACTCGAGCAGCTTGAGAAGCTGGCCTTGTCGGGCGATTCGGAGCGCGAGCGGCGCGCGTTCGGCCTCGCCGGCCAGTACTGCGTCTACAGCCTCCGCGGCGACTGGCAGCGCGCCGACACGATGCTCCGCAACCTGCTGCCGATTGTCGAATACCTCCGCGACCCGGTGATGCAGGAGCTTTACCGCCGCACAATCCGCGGCAATCGCGAGCGGCTCGGCCAGGAAAAGGCCGCCGAGTTGCTCAAGGCCGTGCCCGAACTGGAAGAGGAGATCGAAACCGGCCCCAACGCGGGCGNNCGCGGGCGGCGCGGGCGGCGCGGCCGGTCTCCCCGCGCCAGCGCCCAATTGACAGACACACGGGCCGGTGGTAAAAGTAAGGTTCCCGCCAGGTGTGGGACGAAAAGACAGCCTCTGCCCCCATCGTCTAGTGGCCTAGGACGTCGGATTCTCAGTCCGAAAGCCGGGGTTCGACTCCCCGTGGGGGTGCTTCAGCCCGGTTTTGCCGGGCTTTTTTCGTGCGATCATCTTTCGCAAAACTTTATTTGGCAAGGACTAGCGACATGGATGCGTTTCTGCCGACTCGGACTGGGTGGCCTGTTGGGTAGCCTTTCGGGCATATACTTGGGTAGTCTTTGATAGAGGAAAGGAGAGGCATATCGCTGGTCGTAGTCGAGGGCGATCTCCACGAGCACCGGCACCTCCACATCCACGAGGCTCCCCGGCCGCAGCGAGTGCAGGGGGAGATCCGCCGCTACGAGATGGAACGGGACGAGCGCTGCGAACGGCTTCGCCGAGCGTACGAGGCCAACGTCCGTGCGATAAGGCATGAGCGGCAGCTACTTCGATCAATCCGCCGCAGCTCTGATGAAGGATGTGGGTGAGGCAATCCTCCGTCAGGCACGGCTGACCAAGGACATGGACGTCCTCGACTACGGCTGTGGGACTGGACTGGTGGGCCTCTTCCTTTTGCCGCATGTCCGTTAGCGTCACTGGCAAGGGACGACAGCAAGTGATCCACAACGCACCAGAACGAACACGGCAATCCGCATCATCGCAGCTCCGATTCACTGACGTGAACCGCGACGGCTATCGCCTGCCCCAAATTCCTTCCGATCGAGCAAAGCCGTAGTCCTGCTGGGACTCCTGCTGACTAGCCCCCAGTTCACAGGCCAACAGACGGGAGGCCGTCTTCCCAGCGTTACTTCATCGGGTGCATCTTGAAGAACGTCCACATCAGGTCATTGGCTGAAATATCAAGTGTGGACCTGCCGTAACGGTCGCCAGAGCGTTCCATTCCCGGCCAGGTATGACCGCCACCCTTGATCATGTACAGTACGACCCTCGTGTTATCGTCGCCCGACTCGTACTCGATGCGTACAACCTTCGTGCCGTCCAGAGCTGTATTCGGCATGGCCGTGACGCCCGGTCTTTCCGGGCAGTTATTGGCTTTAGCCCAGGCTTGGATGGTCCGTTCGACCGACGTGAATCTGAGTTCTTGCAGCATCTCTTGAGTCGGTCCATTCCAAGGCACCATCTCATCGTGAGTCCCATGAAAATGGATTACCGACATCGGACGCTGTGACCCAGGCAGATCGACCCCCATCGTTCCACCGACAGGAGCGATCGCTGCGATCCGATCTGATAGCTCGACCGCAAGTCGATAACACATCATCGCTCCGTTCGAATGGCCCGTGGCATATACTCTCTTTGGATCGACGTTCACAACCTGAGCTAGGTTGTCAAGAAGTCGTTTCACGAACTCCACGTCGTCGGGGTGATCCTTGCGACTGAGGCCGCCTGAATTCCATGTGAGCAACGTGTTGCTGAGCCTCTTGCCGTTGGGATACACAGCGACGAATCCCGCTTCGTCGGCTTTCTTATTCATGCCGGAGAAATCCGAGATGAAGTATCCGTTGGCGGCTGCCCCATGGAACACCAAGACAACGGGCGTCGGCGTCTGGGGGTCATAGTCAGGCGGCAGATGAAGGAGGTAAGAGCGATTGATCCCTCCGACGAAGACGGTCCGAACAGCGTGGGGTTCCGTCGATGGTTCCGCAGCAGCCACGATCGCCAGAAGAAGAAGAGTTTGGAGCATCATCTGCTGTTTCTCTCTTGAAGCAGGCCAGGCGAAGAGCTTTGCAGCTACACCCTTCCCGGCTTCCCCAGTTGCCCCAGGCGAGATCAGCCCCTTGCCGTTTGCGCTTTGTCAGCCAATGGGAGACTCAGCCAACGCCGAAAGCTACCCTTACAAAAAGGGTTCTGCTCGGTGGGCGGGAAAGATCAGTTTGCCATCCTTGGGTTGAGAAACGCCGGTATCGTTCAGGGCCTCGTGGCCGAGAAAAGAGGAGAAGTCGTTGTGGAACTATACCGGCCTGACGTTTTCGGCAGATGGTCCTTTTGGGCCTCGGGCTTCCGTGAATGACACCTTTTGCCCTTCATGGAGTTCGTCGAAACGGACACCTTCGAGGCTCGATGAATGGAAGAACAGGTCTTTGTCGCCTCCCGTTCCGATGAATCCGAAGCCTCTGTCCGTCAGGCGCTTGATCGTACCTTCCGCCATTTTCTGCGTTTCCTTTGAGATTCCCCAGATTGACACCACCCGTTTTTACAATTGAGGGCTGGTCGCCAACCGTTGAAAGAAGTCTAACCCACGAAGGTGACGGTACACAAGCAGCTACGGAACAAACACACGGATTGTCCCGAATCGCCTTCATGCACTCATCCACGGAGGGGACCGTCCAAACCCGGGTCCGTCGCCCGACTCCAACTCGATCGAGCCGTCGCTGACCTTCTGGACGCTGTAGTACTTCAGCGTCACGTCCTCGCCGAAGCCATACGCCGGCCCGGTGGCCCGGACGGGGCAGACGCGCGGGCGACTGTCTGTCGCAATCTGTCGCAATCTGTCGCGATTTTCTGTCGCGATATGTCGCAATACTTCACAAGTCCTTATCTCGCAACGAGTAAAGCGACTGGCAAGCCGACCCGTTCCTCCATGAGCGGCGGCACATCGTCGGCCGGCGGCGGCGTGTAGACGACCTCCCGCGTTGCGAAGTTGACCACGTAGTCCTGGACCCTGCGGTACTGGCCCGGCGTCGCCGTGCCTCCGCGGACGCCTTCGACCAGGCGCTGATGACCTTGTCCGAGAAGTTGTTCACGGTCTGTCGCCTCAATCCGCAGCCCGCGTCGAGTTCCTGGGCCTGAGTGGCCCGTTCCAGCCGGCAACCGTTTCGGCCTTCGCAGCCCAAAATCCTCCTCGACGGTGACCATGGGCTAGCCGCGCGGGCCGAACTGACATAGCATATCGCGTGGCAGATTGACGATCACTATTGCATGTGATATAAATCCGGCGTCACACCTGTCTTCCAGTCGGTGGAGCGAGAATCGATGGACCGGACCCCGGGCAAGAACGCGCCACGACAGATCAAGCAGCTTCGGCGTCGCCTGGGGCTGACGCAGGTCGCTCTTGCCGAGAGGCTCGGCGTCTCATTCCCAACCGTAAATCGTTGGGAGAACAGCAAATCCGTTCCATCACAGTTGGCCTGGAACCGCCTGTTGGAACTCGCGGGCGAACTGGAAGACGAACCGGGCAGGCCCGCGGAATCCGCCCCGAAGGGGCCCCCGACCCTAGACCTCACCGCCCGCCCGGAGGGGGTGTCGTGTCTCATCGAGGGTGAACGGCTCTCCTTCGGCCATCTCGCCAATCCCGCCTTCGCCACTGAGATATCCAATATCGATCCTCTTCCCCATCAGAGGATCGCGGTCTACGACCAGATGCTGGGGCAGGCCCGCCTGCGGTTCCTGTTGGCCGACGACGCAGGGGCCGGCAAGACGATCATGACGGGCCTGTACATCCGCGAGATGTTCTCGCGCCGCCTCCTTCGTCGGGTGCTGATCGTGCCCCCGGCCGGCCTGATCGGAAACTGGCAGGCCGAGTTGCAGGTGCTGTTCAATCTGACCTTCAACGTGGTCACGGGCGCCGACGCCAAGAACGCCAACCCCTTCATGGGACCGGATAGCGACCGCGTCATCGTCAGCGTCGATACCCTGGCGGGCAGTCGCGTGTTTTCTCGGCTCCGCGAGGAACAGGTCGAGCCGTACGACCTCGTCGTCTTTGACGAGGCCCACAAGCTGTCCGTGGACCGGGGCGCCGATCTGCGGGTGCGCAGGACCGACCGTTACCGGCTGGCCGAGGCCCTGGCGGGCGTCCGCGGGCTCGACCCCGCCTGGCGGCTGCCCTGGTCCCCCCATCACCTGCTGCTGCTTACCGCAACGCCCCACCAGGGCAAAGACTATCCCTACTACGGCCTCTGGCGGTTGCTTGAGCCCGACGTGCTGTCCACCCCGGAGGCGTTCGACCAGTATCCGCCGCAGCGTCGCCAGGCCCATTTCATCCGCCGCACCAAGGAGGAGATGGTCCACTTAAGCGGCAAGCCCCTCTACCCGAAGCGGATCTCCGACACGCTGGGTTACGACCTGGCCCAAGGAGAGGTCAGCGAACAGACTCTCTACGATGAAACCACCGACTACATGCGGCACGTCTACAACCGGGCCAAGCTCCTGAACCGCTCTGCCGCCCGCTTGGCGATGAGCGTTCTGCAGCGGCGTCTGGCCAGTTCCACCTACGCGCTGCTGCGGTCGTTTGAACGCCGCATCGACAAGCTCGACGAACTCATTCGCCAGGTCCAGGAGGGCAGACTCACCGAAGAACAACTGGTCGTCCTTCAGCGACGGCTCGCCGAGGAAGAAGATGTCTTCGACTCGAAGACAGCCGACGAGGAAACCTCGGTCGACGGACGGGAAGAGAGCGAGGTCTCGGAAGACCACCTCTTGGCCGGCGTGATCGCCGCATCCCTGACGGACCTAGTTGTCGAGAGAGAGCAGGTGTTGGGGCTCCGTGACTTGGCTCGGAAGGTTTACGAGAAGGGCGAGGAGTCGAAGTTCGACAGACTGCGGGAGGTGCTGACCGACCCGACATTCTCCGGCGAGAAGTTCATCGTTTTCACCGAGCACCGCGACACCCTCGAGTACTTGATCCAGCGGCTCGGCGGCATGGGCTACACCGGCCAGATCGCCCAGATTCACGGCGGCATGTACTACACCGAGCGCCAGCAACAGGTCGATCGCTTCCGTCGCCTTCATGAAGACGGGGGCGCGCGGTTCATGATCTGCACCGACGCCGCGGCGGAGGGCATCAACCTGCAATTCTGCTGGATCATGATCAACTTCGACGTGCCGTGGAATCCGGCCCGGCTGGAACAGCGGATGGGCCGGATTCACCGCTACGGCCAGAAGCACGATCCGGTCCGGATCATCAATCTCGTCGCTCCCAAGACCCGTGAAGGGATGGTGATCGAAACGCTACTGAACAAACTGGAAGCGATCCGTGAAAGCCTGGGCAGCGAGAAGGTCTTCGACTCGATCGGCCGGCTCTTCGAGGGCGTTTCGCTGAAGGCTTACATGGAGCGGTCGGTTCTCGAGGGCGGCGATTGCGTCGCCCACGAGCTCGAAGGGCGATTGACCCCGGAACAGGTTGAAGCCTTGGCCGCCAAGGAGCGAATGCTTTACGGCGACGGCGGCGACGTGAAGCGGCAGTTGCCGCGACTTCGCGAAGACCTGGCACAGGAGGTTTACCGCCGCCTGCTGCCCGGCTATGTTCGTCATTACCTACAAAACGCGACGCCGCTGGTCGACATCGAGATCGACGGCGACATGGACCAGTGCTTCTCCCTGCAGCCGGCGAAGAAGGGCGCGATCGATCCGCTCCTCCAGGCGCTCGAAGTGTACACCCCACAGCAACGTCAGTGCCTGACCGTTTTTCGTCCCGAGCAGAAGGAGACGGCCGTTTGGGTCCACCCGGGCGAGCCGGTGTTCGAGCGGATTCGGGCCCTTGTCAGCGACCGCCTGAGCAGGCAGGCCCTTCGCGGCGCGGTCTTCGTCGATCCGACCGCGGAGAAGCCGTACCTCTTCCACGTCGCATTCGTGCGGGTGGTTCGCCAGGCCGATCCCGAGTTGCCGGAGCTGGCAACCGAGGAGGTCCTCGATTGCCGGCTGGTGGGGCTGAAACAATTCGCGGGGGTCGAGTTGTCCCTCTGCCCGGTAGAACACCTCCTGCTGCTTCGAAGCGGGCATGGTTTGCCGCCGGCGGCGCAGCGGTTGGCGGCCGGCGGAGAGAACCTCCGCGACCAGGCCGAAGCGTTCCTGGTCGAGCGCGTCGCCCGCGACCTGGCCAAGGATCGCCGCGATCTCCTTCTGAACACGCTGCCCGAGCGCGAGCAGTTCCTCATCCGCGGGTTCAACTTCCAGGANNTGAAGGAGATCAAGCTCCAGCAGCGATCGCTGGCCGAACGACGCAGCCTCGCGCTGGCCACCATCCGGCGCGAGCCGGAGTTGATCGCCCCGGGGACGCTCAACTTCGTCGCCCACGCGATGATCGTCCCCTCGTCCGACCCCGAAGATCGTGCGCGGCACGACGCGAATGTCGAACGCGTGGCGATGGAAGTCGCCAGAAGCTACGAGGAAGCCGAGGGCGCCGTGGTAACGGACGTCCATTCGCCAGCTTTGGCTCGGGCGGCCGGCCTCGCCGACAATCCGGGGTTCGATCTGCACGCCGAGTATCCCCACGACGATCGGCGTGGACGGCGGGCGATCGAGGTCAAGGGCCGGGCACGCTCGGGCGACGTGGAGGTGTCGTCGAACGAGTGGGCCAAGGCCGCCAACCTTCGCGACGGCTACTGGCTCTACGTCGTCTACGACTGCGCGACCCCCGCCCCGCGACTCGTCCGCGTGCAGGACCCGTTCGGGGCGCTGCTGGCGAAGGCCAAGGGGAGTGTATTGCTTCACCCCAGAGACATCCTTGCGACGGCAATTCAGTAGCCACAGAGAACACCGAGGACACGGAGATGGAAGAACGAGACGCGTTGACTGAAAAGATCATCGGAGCGGCGATCGAAGTTCATCGGATTCTGGGGCCGGGTCTGCTGGAATCCATATACGAGGAGGCGTTGGTTGTCGAGTTGCGATTGCGCGGGATTCAGTGCGAGCGGCAGGTGGAGGTCGACGTAACCTACAAGGGGCACGTCATCAAGGGGCAG
>LSQX01367607.1_pt1 | contig 57570 bp, 47 predicted proteins | sample 654561 | NCBI WGS metagenome assembly LSQX01 (sample SAMN04489861, study PRJNA283612) | anaerobic digester metagenome | isolation source: 4 biogas reactors fed with cattle manure at either 37C or 55C with and... | place: Denmark: Kongens Lyngby | collected 2014 | reverse complement strand
AAGCGCCGCCAAAGTAATCAAATCCCTGCCTCTGGCACGATTATTGCAGTCCAATCCATGTTAGTAGTGCCAGCATCAACCGTGGTAGAGCTATAGTCTTGTGCGCGCCACAGAAGGAGGCAATATGAGCAAGCTTCATCGAATCGGACTGATGGCGGCGGTTTTTGTGGTATTTACTTCTGCATTGCACGCCGGAATTATCAGCGAAGAGACAGCATACTGGTATTTGGGAGAGCAGGGACTTGCTACCAAATTCAACCCGGATGCGGATTGGCTTGTACAAAAGGCTGCAGAGGGCGCTTTGCGGATTCGGGTCCATCAAACCGTATATGATCTCGCAGAGTCTTCAGCTATGCTGTTGCGTAATGGCGACGGCCCATCATGGACAGGGTATCTCTATGTATATGCCGTGTCCAATCTCAACACCGGCGATATAGCCGATTTGTCAGATTGGGGTATCACTAATTTCAGTGCTAACTGGTCTGTTGCCCCGATTTATGTAACTACATCGCGGCAGACTTTGCCGGACTGGATTGTAGATCAGTCCGCTAATGCACCTGCGTGGAAATGGCAAAATATGCAGCTCCCCGGCATTCTGCCTGGCGAGACCGTCGGAGGGCTATGGGCGTTGACAAATGTCGCCACTAGCGCCGACACCGACGCCAGCGCAGTTCACAAGGTGGTAACGGATGAGGAAACGCTGACTGGGACCGTCAGAGGGCCTTATATCGTTCCGGATGCGCCGAGTGTACTGGCCCTAACCAGCGGATTCATCGGGCTTGGTTTGACCAGAAGGTTTCGACGCAGGTAATTCTCGGCATTCGCTGAGAATTATCCCACATGTGCTTCGGGCTGACCCCTAATCGCTTAAGGGTCAGCCCGGCTGCCATTATGTGCCAAAGAATCAAGCTTTCGCAGGCAGTGTTTCAGCTTTTGTCTCAGGTTTGGACTCACTTGCAGTCTCCGGCTTCTTTCCATTGCCGGATGTTGAAGAACTTGAGCTGGGATAATCGTTGATATGGAACCCGGAGCCTCTGAATACTATGCTGGGTGGATATAGTACTTTTCCCACCTCACCCCCGCATACCGGGCAATCCTTAACAGGCTCATCGGTTATTTTCTGAAAAGTCTCGAACTGATGCTCGCACACCTTGCACTTATAAACATAAGTCGGCACTATCTCACCTCACTATAACAGCAAGTAGCTGTCGAGTTAATTATAGCAAGATATCGAGGCGCGATCAAACGCTGGGCCTCGGTGAGAGAGTAGAAGTGGCTATGACTCGTGTTCCAGATCGGCTTCGCCCCGCAGTTTTCCGGAAATCCTACGCTCTAGGGTCTGATCTATTTCCTCGACTTCTATTGGGCTGTGTGCACCGTGCGACGGCAAAACGATAGTAAACGTCGACCCCTTCCCGATATCGCTGCTCACTTCAATCGAACCGCCGTGATTTTCTATGATCTTGTGGACGACGCTGAGGCCCAGTCCCGTGCCCTTTGTCTTGGTCGTAAAGAACGGAACAAATATACGTTCGAGTTTGTCTTTGGCAATGCCGCAGCCACTATCCGTCACTGACACATAAGCCCCGCCGCCCGGCGCTTTGCCGGTCCTCACTGCGAGCGAACCGCCATCAGGCATAGCCTGCAGCGCATTGATGATAATATTTCTCAGCACTTGCTGAAGTCGGCTCTCGTCAGCCTGCACTTGACTTATCGAGGTATCGAACTCTTCTTTTACTCCAATCTCGTTATTGGCGATATGAACGCTCATCAATTGCAGCGTTTTGTCGACAACCATATTTAACGAAACGGGCTTTAGCTCAAGTTGCATCGGCCTGCCATAGTCCAAGAATTCGGTGGTCAGCTTATTCAGCCCGTTGACTTCATCGATAATTATGCCGAGAAATTCGACGATTGCTTCCTCGTTTTCATACTCGTTACTGAGAAATTGGGCTGCGCCTTTGATCGAGCTGAGGGGGTTTCTCAATTCGTGCGCTATGCTGGCCGCCAGTTGGCCGATGGCGGCGAGTTCACCCATTCTGCGGAATTCGTTTTCCATTTTGATCTCGCGCGTGATGTCTTCAAATATCAATACCAGGCCCAGTTGCTCTCCGGCGTTGTTCAAGAGCGGGGATATGCTGAGATTGATGTAGACCTCTCCACGCTTTTCGGGGTGGAACGCCAGTTTGTAGCCTTGGTAGGTGATTCCGGTCGAAGAAACGCTTTGCACGGCCTGCCTGAGCAGGGCTTTGTCCGATTTGTTGATCTTGAGTCGGGCGAGTAGATCCTCATAGTGCAGCCCTTCGATTCGGCTCGCTCTCAGCCCCACGATGTTCTCCGCCGCCATGTTCCACGTCAGCAAGACTCCATCATAATCCAGCGTGGCGACCCCGGCCGCGATGCTGCTTAAAATATTGTCGGTATAACTCGTAAGAGCCGCCAGAGCTTCCAATTCTTTGTAGATCGCCGCTCCCTGGCTCGCTATGATGCACAGAACCCGAACATCATCTTCCGTGTATACATTCGGGCTGTAGCTGCACACATTAAGTATCCCGACAACTTCGTCTTGCACGATCAATGGAGTGGACATTAGCGAGCGCACCGGCGTGCCGCCGGTTATAAGGCCGTCAAATCGTGGATCATGCGTTATGTCAGGTGAAACGATAGCTACGTGCTCTTTCGTCACCCAGGAGGTAACATCGCCCAATAGTTCCGCAGCGGACGCATCCTGATTGTCTTCTCTGAAAAGCGATGCCCTTACGGAAGCTGTTCCGTTGTCGTCTTCGACAGCATATATATACGACTCATCATAATCGACCACATTCGCGACCACAGCCAAAATCGAGTCCAGCGCCTGTTCCAGGCTCCCAGCCGAGCTGATCTTTTGGGAGAATTCATACAACGCGCTGAGCTTCAACACTTTTTGCTGCATCTTCTGCTCATAAGCGATGGTGTTTTTAAGGACTGTGGCTGCGTGTGTGGCGACTATTGCAACAAGCTGCAATTCTCCGGGCAGGAAGCACTCCGGGCGATCGCGATTGAGCGCCAGTAGACCGATCGGCGTGTCTTCGACCACCAGCGGCACGATCATGAGGTTCGCGTTTGCCGGGGCTAGTGCATTGAGCATATCGGCAACCGGTCCGAATTTTCGTTCAGAACTGCCGGATGTGGTTATGAGAGGGTTGCGCTGATTTCGAACTAATTGGACACATTCCGGACTTTGTAATAAATCTTGAATATGCGGCTCAGTCTTGCCCAGCGTCCCAAAAACAGCTTGTAGTTTTAGCTTATCTCTTCTTGGGTCCAGCAGCAGCAGTCCCGCGCCATCACACTGTACCACCTTTGAAGCGGTCGTCACCAACATCTGAGCCGCGCTCTCCAGGCCGCTGGCCGCGCTGATGCTTTTGCTTTGCTCGTAAAGCACATTAAGCTCGGCGTATTTTTTTTCCATCGCCTCATACAGCCGCGCATTCTCCACGGCTATACCGGCCTGGTTTACGAAAGTCGCCAGCAGATCCGCCCGCTGAGGTTCAATTGGTTTTTTATTCAGGCTGTTATCGGCCACAACCACTCCGATCGATCTGTTTCTTACAACAATCGGAGTAATCAGGCGCTGGCCAGAGATCGGAGAGTTATGCAAATCGTCCTGAGAAAATATCGGGATCCGCTCTTTCGCCGCAAGCCCAACCACTCCATCATCGAATCGCACAGTCTCCGGAACCGCATCCTGCCGTCCATAGCCGCGCTGCGCGTGAAGCGTCAGATCACCTGAACGGGTATCAAGCAAATACACACAGCAGCGATCGAAACCCACCACCTCCGTGATGCTGTCCAGTATCTGATTGAGCACGTATTCAAGATCAAGAGTGGAGTTTATCGACTTGAGCACATCCGAAATGGTCGACATCTCCTGCACTTTTTGATGCAATCGAGTGTAGAGGTCGTGGCCGGAGATAGCAAGCGCCGCGTGGGTGGCAAATACACCAAACAACTTGAGATCATCTTCGCCGAACGGCGGCTTTGGATGATGTCTGCGGATGCTCAACACGCCTGCGATTCCGCCGGCCTGATCGCGCAAAGGAACGCACATCGAGCCGCTGACATTCGACCTGGCTCGCACGCCATCTGAAAATCTCGGGTCAGACGCCACATCCAATATCAGCATCGGTTCCCCGGTTTGCGCCACTTTGCCCGCTATCCCTTCGCCAAGAGCGATTTGAACGCCCTTGACGATTTCGTCGCTTAAGCCACAACTGGCCTGGATGACAAGTGTCCCATCGAGGGGGTTGCGCATCATAAGAGAACACGTCTGCCCGTCCATCACCGCGGCCGCTTTAGCGACGATCAGGTCGAGCAGATCGGTGTTTTCGCTGGGGTATATCGCTTGCCCTATGTCATAAATGGCAGCGATTTCTTCCATACGCTTGCGGGCCTGCGCGTTAGAGTTATCAAACGATTCCGTGAGAACAACATTTTCGAGAAGAACGCTCAGATAACCGCAGATCACTTGAAGAAACGATAAATCCGGATCATCGCCAACCGCCACGGCTTCAGCCGCGAATTCTTCAGCCACCGGTATCGGCACGGATATATGCTCTCCGTTTACTTGCCCGCACGTCGATTTCCACTCGCGAACCTTGGATGTCGCAACCTCGGTTAAGACGACCGATAGAGCAGTCAGCCCCATGCTCTCACGGGCTATATCCAACACGCGCTCGATCCTTTCACCCGCCGATTCTTTCGCACAGGCTATTTGGGTGATTTCTTGCAACGCTGAGATATTCGACAACGACAAGTGCATTTTATGGGCGATACCTCATCTGGAGTCAACACGGCCATTATACCACCGCAGCCATATACTAAACCGCATGCTGCGTATTGTGTGAAAACAATGTGCCACACGAACGGAATGCTGTGCCCAATTCAGGACACACTATCCTTGAGGATTGTTCCACGAATCCGACAGGTAACAAGCAGCAACATCAAGCGCGGTTGCTCTGAATTGGCCAAACCCCTGCCGGCGGCCATCCAGCGACCTCATACGCTTCGCCATATCCCGCAAATCCGCCGCCGTGGCCTCTTTATATTCGCTTATTTGCTCAACAGGGTCGATAGGGTGGGGCGCAAGCGCGGATTTGTCGCCAAGCGCCATATAACTGGTAAACTTCAACTGCGCATCATCGCATATCAACAAGTGAGACAACACAGCAACCAAAACCCTGCACTCCAGCTTTAGGCCGGTCTCCTCCAGCGCTTCACGAGCAAACGCCTGCTCAAACGATTCCCCTTCTTCCAACTTGCCGCTTGGCAGGTTATATAACCCTTCTGGGTAAAATCGCTTGGTCAGAGTCAGAATTTTGTCGCCGCCACGAGGCAAAAGCAATACAACTTCGGCGTGAGTCTCTCGCTTTGCCATATACTCGTAATATTCGCGGTCAACATTGATCTCACTGTAGACGATCCTCACATCAGCCCTCTGTTTTGCACGCACCTGTCGTAAATCGCCCACAGCAGATTGGAATAGTCGATCCCTGGGCCATCTTCGATACCTAGGCTTTGCATCAGCGGACGCGCCATCTTTGCCGCCAATTCTTTCCGCACATCCGCATCCAACTCCGCAGCCCTCGCTGTAAATCTTTTGATAGCCTCAAACTGTTCCGGGGTCACAAGTTCGATGTTTTTGACGAGCCGATCCTCGGCCGCAGCCTGATTTGTTGAGCTTTGGCCATGCGCCAGATCACCTTTCCACTCCGAGCGTTCTTTCACAACGATTGTTCCAGCGGCAAAATCCCCCAGTCTCTGGTTTTTGGGGGTAATTATGATGCTTATGATGCCGATGAGGTTGATATCCACCACACGAATCAGCCCCCTTAGCGCTGCGCTGGTCAGCCCTACCGGAGCACCTGCGGTCATTATCGCGCGCAATCGACATATTCGCTTGCCGGGTGTCTGGCCAGCCCACTTTGTCTCGAAAAAGACAAAATACCCCCACCAGATCACAAAGCCCAGCACAATCAACACAGACGTCGGCCACCCGATTATCTCGAAGTGAAGAACTGACAGCGCTAGAATATAGAACCCGACCAAGATCGCAATAGCCACAGTTTGAATAAGCAGATCGATTACTACCGCGCTGCTGCGGGATGCTATTCCAGCCAGTTCATAGGTGATACTTGCGTTTTCCGGCGTAGTAATTGTGGTTTGTCTCGGCAATCGGAGGCACTCCTTTGGGCCAATAGTATATACAATTATAATACAATCCCCTTCGACGAACCCAACAATCATCTGCTATAATCCCAACGTGGACGAACGATCGTTTATCGAACAAAAACAACAGTCCTGGGAAGCGCTCTCCAAGACGCTGGAGACAATCCGCGCAAGGGGAGTCAAATCCCTGTCGCTGGATCAACTCAGCCGTTTCGGGGAGGACTACCGGAGCCTGGTCGCCGATCTATCATTCGCACGCAGCCAGGGAGCAAGCGAACAATTGGTGATATACCTCAACGAGCTTGCGGCACGTGCGCATGGGGCGATCTACGTTCCTCAGTCAACGAAGCTTTCTGGCGTATTGACTTTTCTCACGCGTGATTTCCCGCAGATTTTTCGCCGCACTGCCGCATATTCTCTCGTTGCTGCTCTTGTATTTATGTTGGGCTGGACGCTGTCAGCCATCAGCCCGGAGATTCGCGACGTGATGTTTCCTGACCAGATCACCAAGCCGGTCGGCGACAACACCACCAATTTGCAGGGTATCGACCATTCTTTATTGTCGACTTTCATTATGACAAACAACATAACAGTCGGAATTATCGCCTTCGCGGGAGGGATCACCGCAGGGGCTTATACGGTTTTCGAATTGGCGAAAAACGGGTTGGTTATTGGGGCGGTGGCCTCCAAAGCCGTTCCGGTGATTGGGTTTGTGAAGTTTTGGGCTTTGATACTGCCGCATGGTGTGATTGAGTTGATGGCGATATTTATCTGCGGGGCAGCCGGGCTATATATAGGCGCGGCGATCATCGCCCCAGGCAACCTGAGAAGAGTGGACGCCGTACGAACAGCGAGCGCCATAGCTTTGCGACTATTCGCCGGAGCGATCATATTCTTCGTGATCGCCGCCGTAATCGAGGGGTTCATCACCCCCTCCAGGTTATCAGAGGCGACAAAACTCGGCTTTGCCGCTCTGACCGCGGTTGGGTTGATAGTTTATCTGGGGTTCGTCGGCCTACAGTCTCCCCGCGCCCTTGACCCGTAAATATTCTTCGATCAACGCAGCGGTAAACTGGCTTGGCGAAACATCCAGCACAATCGCTCCGGCCCCGGTTATCTGAACGGCAGCAAGCTTTCTGGATTTGACCACTTGAACGGCCGCCGCCGAGCGATACACATCCTGCGCACTATTCGGAGCCGATTCGATCGCGCCCATGACAGCGGGGTCAGCCAGCATCACAACTATGCACAAATGCTTTTTTGCCAGGTTTCTTATCTGTGATATAAGCGGCCTTGATGCCTCCGGGTCGGTCACTTCGGTGAATATAACCACCAGACTGCGCCTTGTCCATCTTCTGGCAAACAAAAGAAACGCACGATAATAATCCGAATCCACTGCTGCGCTTTGCAGGTTATAGCTCACCTGAAGCAGCTTCATCGCTTGCTGTTTTCCCGGCTTGGGAGGGATAAACGTCGATATTCGATCATCAAACGCCATCAAGCCAACTCTGTCTCCACTAGCCGACACGACGTGCGTCAGCATCATCCCGGCGTTGATACTCCAATCCAGCCTGCTCAAGCCGTCTATCGTCGGCCCCATCAGCCGCCCGCAATCCAGCAATATCATCACGTTTTGTGATCTTTCTTGTTGATATTGCCTGGACATCAGCTTGCCCCGGCGTGCGGTTGCTTTCCAATCCACCGCCCGATATTCATCATCCGGGAGATATTCCCGCAGCGACTCAAACTCCGTGCCCCTGCCAAAAATGCGCGTGGATCTCACTCCCGGCTGGCTCAGTCTGTCTTTTCTGACCTCATATTTTTTTATATCCAGCAGGTTTGGGTAGACTTTCACGGCTTGTCGGGTAGGGTACTTTATCTGGTGGATCATAAGCCCACGTGGGCCGCACAGTCGCAGATAAGTATCGCCGAATTCATAATCTCCGCGCTGCATTGGGGTCACGTAATAGACAACCTCGACTTCGGAACGAGGGGCCAGATCGAGCGATCGCACTTTATCCGGCTCCGCGAATCCCTCAGGACAGGTGTCCCGAATCGCGCCGGTTCGCCTGCGTCCCCGATTGCGGATGTTCAGTGTTATTCGATTCTCTGCGCCCAAAGACAATATATCCTCGGCGGATCGGCTTACTTCCGGCTTGTCTTCGCGAGCGAGAATCACCCAATCGGCGGCGGCGAGCGCGATGGTCAAGAGTCCACCAGCGATCCCGACAGCCATCAACAGTGAATGGACGCCGGAAAAGACGATCATCAACCCCGACAAAGCAAGCAAGACTGCGAATCGATTGGTGGGAATCATTTGGATCAGAATACGACGCACGCTGCATCAATTCCTGCGCAGGATTAATCCTCACGTGAAGCTTACTTTTGAGTTTGTATTGTAACAGCTAACCGTGGTTAGCATTAACGATGCAGTGACAATAAAGTCAATAAATAGAAGGAGCTTGCTTTGATTGCATAAGTCGGTTGATCAATTGTCGTACAGTAGACAAAATAAAAGTCACATGCTATATTTCGATATCGTATCAGTGACGGGATTTGTATGCGTGATCCGGGCAGAAAGGAGGAGGACAGACACATAAACGACTGAAATAAAGGTTGAGATATCGAGCTGTTCTTATGCAGCACGGCCCAGAAAGGTGGAATGTTGATGAAGAAGCTTTTGATCACAGTTGCAACAATCGTGATGCTGGCACCAATCGTGTTGCCCGCCCCGGCAAATGGCCAGGGATGGCCAAAAGAAAGGGTGGTGGAATAATGAGAACGCCTTTCCCCCTGATCGCTGTTATTGTTGCGGTAATGCTGCTTATGACCTCTACTTGCTGGGCAATCAACCCTCCGCCTCGGGTTGTTGATTCTTCAGCAGGCAAGATGCTTGATGACAGTCGGCTATCGCTCAAGGAACTGCAGACACTCCCATCATGGGCAGCGTCGCTCAGCTATATGAGCGTACGCACACCTGCGTTCACCAACTGGATGTTGACGCGATCTCAACAAGAGCCGAAAGATCAAGAAGATCGCGGCAATGTATTTCTGGCAAACCCTGGTAATCAAGATGTCCGCGTCGCCATCCAAGGCAAAAAGCAGCGCGTGGATGTCACCTCCTACGACAAGGACGGCAAGGTGATAGCCTATGAAGTAGCTGCCTGGGATGATACTAAATACCTTTATTATCAGGAGTTCGAGGAGGAAAAGTACGGTGTGGTCGAGCCGGTTACAAAGGACTTCCTGCTACTACCAACAGTCCTCATGCCATTGCAAGCCGCTCAGCGTCATATTGCCTATCAGGGCATCGATTCAGATATGTGCGGTTACTATTATGCCGGCAAAAACAAGGATGGGATGCTTGTGTTCGCTTCCATGCCAGGCTCCGATGGGTACTGGGAGTCAATGACACTGGATGCATCCAAGGATTTTAGCCTTGCTGAGACACTCAGAGGCTACACGGGGAAGCCCGTTGGAGCACACTCCAATTACAGCGGATACAAAAAATATGGCAAGCGCTGGGTGGCTGGCAAACTGGTCTATGAGATGTTAATCCCCGGCGGCGAAGGTCTGGCGAAGACGGTTACTACGAAGCTGAAGAGCTTTAGTGAGACCCCTGATGCAAAGTTTATGGCCTTCGAGTTCGCGCCTGGAACCGAAGTCCAAGACCATATTCAAGGAACACGCTACGTAGTTCCAGACCCTAAACAGAACTGACCAGTAATGCGGCAGATGACAACAGCAGCATCCGGTGGGTGCGGTGTTTTGTAATGCGCAGATTTAATGTACACGTTGCATGATGAACAACGTGTACATTTTTTGCTGCGCAGGTCATTTGTCTGATAACAACCACTTCGACACCGGGATCAGGAGTTCATTACTATTTGGGGTAGTTTTTCAGCTTTTTTGCATTCTCAGTCTATTAACCATTGGGGTTTTCACTCTTTTCGCACCGCCAAATTCGAGATCGCTAGAGCCTAACGCAATGGCCTCCATGCGGCCCTTCATTATGTACAAAGCAGAGTATGCCGCATTTATCGCGCAATGGCCAGTGTTGTTGTTGAGTAACGTCTGCTATTACAGGCGCAACTGCATGGCTGATTTGACAGCATTATTGGCCACATCTATAATCAAAATCGGTATAATATAGTATGAGAACAAACCCAGCATCGAGACGGAGGAATAGTAGAACCCGACGCAGCGCTATGAGGTCGTTTGTTACGATTCTTCAGGTCTGTGTTCTGTTGAGTATGGGAATACTGGCCGGAACTGTGCTGGGGTGGTTTGCGGGGCTGTCCAAGACGCTGCCGGATATCAATGCTTTTGAAGCTCCCGAGGCTACTCTTGTTTACTCCAGCGACGGCGTATTGCTGGGCAGAGTGTTTCGAGAAAATCGCACTAATGTCGCGCTTAAGGATATTCCCAAAGAGCTTCGCGAGGCCACTGTGGCTATCGAAGACAAGCGCTTCTATGAGCATTCCGGTGTCGATATGCGAGGGGTGGCGCGCGCGGTTTTTGCCAACCTGCGAGGTCAGAGAATGGCGCAGGGTGGCAGCACCATAACCCAGCAGCTCGCCCGAAACGTCTACCTCACGCAGCGTAAGACCATACAGCGCAAGATTCAAGAGATCTTTTTGGCCATCCTCATCGAGCGCAACTTCAGCAAAGATCATATTCTAGAGTTGTATCTCAACCAGATATTCTATGGCAGCGGAGCTTTCGGTGTGCAGGCCGCTGCGAAGATATATTTCGGCAAGGACGTGCACAACCTTGACCTTGCCGAGTGCGCGTTGATCGCCGGATTGCCGCAAAAACCTTCAGGTTATTCCCCTCACGAAAATGTGGATGGAGCTGTAGGCAGACGCAACACTGTACTTGCGACAATGGCGGACCTGGGCTATATAACCGACAAACAAAAAGAAGAAGCCATGTCCGAAAAGGCTCGAATTGTGCCGCGTAGGAGCGGGCGCACAGCCTATAAAGCGCCGCATTTTGTGGATTATGTAAACAAGCATATCAAGGAACAGTACGGCGAGGATGTATTGTACGGCGGGGGGTTGAGGGTGTACACCACCCTTAACTGGGAGATGCAGCAGGCTGCGGAAAAAGCTCTCAGGGCGCAGATAAAAGCGAAATCCAAGACCTACCGAGCTTCCGAAGGCTGCCTGATAGCTCTCGATCCCAACACCGGCGGAATCTTGGCAATGGTAGGCAGCGTTGATCCTGAATCGCACTACAATCGCTGCACCCAGGCAGGACGCCAGCCCGGCTCATCGTTCAAAGTATTTGTCTATTCTGCGGCACTGGCTGAGGGGTGGAAGCCATCTACACATTTGCCCAATACCCGAGTATCATATCCCGGCGGGGGAGGGCGCACCTGGACGCCTCGTAACTATGACGGCAGATATGGCGGGAGCGTCACTATGGAAGCGGCGGTGGCCAGGTCGATTAACCTGCCCGCGATTTATACTGCAAAGAAAATCGGCGTCAAAAATGTCATTAAATACGCGCGGCTTATGGGAATACGCTCCCCTTTGGAGCCATATCTGCCTATCGCAATAGGCGGAATCCCCGGCGTGCACCCTATAGAAATGGCCTCAGCCTATTGCACATTCGCCAACGACGGTTTGCACCCCGAACCTATGTCGATCCTTCGGATAACCAACAGCCGCAGCGAAACTCAGGCAGAGTTCAGCCCGGATATGCAGCAGGTTATATCTAAAAGCGTCAGCAGATACATGGATCAGATGCTTAGAAGTGTGGTCACCCGAGGCACCGGGACGGGAGCCGCGTCGATCACCGAAGCCAGGGGAAAGACAGGAACCACGAACAACGAGCGCGATGTGTGGTTTATCGGGTATGTGCCCAAGAAAATCGTCTGTGCGGTGTGGGTCGGAAACGACAATAACTCGTCTATGAGAGGCGCAACTGGAGGCGGGTTGTGCATCCCTGTGTGGCGTGAGTTTATGTCAAAGGCAATACCGGTCTTCGATGCGGCTAAAGCCAAAGCGGAACAAGCCGCCAAAAAAAACAAGCCAAAATTGACGACTGGGCAGCCTGAGTCTGCAGAGCCGTCGCCCACCACTACAGATTCTGCAGATGGAGATGAGACCGACACCGTAAAGCTCCGGGTATGCACGGAAACGGGCATGCTCGCCACCAGCGCTTGCCCGCGATGGCGCACCAAGACGTTTACCAGAGGCGATCAGCCTACCGAGCTTTGCACTGTCCACAGCGGCGCTGCGTTGGAACCTGCATCGCAGGAAAACACGTCGCCGCACGATGATGCCGCGTCTGATCTGGAATACGTGACGGTGACAGTCTGCTCGCAGTCCGGGATGTTGGCGGGCAATTCGTGTCCTAAAATAAAAAAGAAGTTTCTGCTCGAAGATGTCCCCACGCAGGTCTGCAACGTCAAGCACGACCAGATGCGAGAATAGCGGGGCGGCCGAATGCATGTGCAGTTCGAAGATCGCAAGTTGCAGCGCTCGCGAATCAACATTGCGGCGTATATTGTGGTGGGGGTGTTCCTGATTCTCCTTGCCAGATTGTGGTATCTGCAGATAGCGCTGGGCAGCGATCTGCTGCGCGCTGCGGATATGAACGCCGTCAGGCTCCTGCGCACGCGGGCTCCGCGTGGGACTATCCTTGACCGAAACAATAAAATCATGGCCACCAGCAGACCTCAATTTGTCGTAATGGCGATGCCGGATATACTCGAGAAAGACCCTGAAGCGCAGCGCACCCTTTGCCATATCCTCCAAATGACACCCGGCGAAATTGACGCAATTGTCAAGGATCGCATGAAGCGTTTACAGGCACGACCTGGCTCCCCGGTCCGTATCAAAGTCGATGTCTCCCTCGAAACCGTCGCCCGCATCGGTGAAAACAGAATGAGTCTGCCTGGGGTGAGCGTGGAGCTTGACCAGCTTCGCAGTTACCCGGATGGGCCGGCTGTTGCCCATATAATGGGGCATCTCGGCGAGATCAGCCAAACCGACCTGGAGAAGGCTCAGGCCGAAGGAGAAAGCTATGTCGCTGGGGATTACGTGGGCAAATCCGGCTTGGAGAAGCAATATGAAGCCCAGCTTCGTGGAACGGATGGCGGGAAAGAAATAATGGTGGACGTCACGGGCCGAATGGTTAGGATTTTAGGTGAGAAGCCGTCGATGCCCGGGAATGCGCTAAAACTCTCCATCGACCGCGATCTGCAGGTGGCCGCATACAAGGCTATGGGCAGTCAGACCGGCGCAGTGGTCGCGCTGGATCCGCGCACGGGAGCGGTGCTTGCTATGGTCAGCGCGCCATCTTATGATCCCAACGTATTTGTCAAAAAGCTGAACCGGGCTGATTGGGACAAGATCAACCTCAACAAAGGCCGCCCCCAGCAAAACAGGGCTGTGTATAATTGTTATCCCCCAGGCTCGACATTCAAGCCTATTATGTCGACGGCGGGGCTTATCTATAACCAGTGCAATCCCAGAACTACTGTCAGTTGTCCGGGAGTTTTTCATCTCGGCAGGGGTAGATTTAAGTGTTGGAAGACCCACGGCGGGGGCGTCAATTTTAACCGTGCGATGGCCGAGTCTTGCGATGTTTGGTACTACAATCTCGCTTTGCGGCTGGGGATTGATAGAATGGCTAAGGTCGCCCGACAATTCGGTATAGGGCTTGCGACCGGGATCGATTTACCGAGAGAAAGCCGCAATGACGACGGCCGCGTCGGGCTTATGCCTGATAGCGAATGGAAAATGGCAAAATATCGACAGAAGTGGGGAATAGGCGAGACTCCGAGCTGCGGAATCGGGCAAGGTTATGTTCTGACCAGCCCTCTGCAGATGGCGGTTGCCACTGCGGGGGTAGCCCACGATGGAAAGATTATGCAGCCTCGGTTGGTCGATGCGACACTCGACCCCGATGGGAATTTGATAAAACGAACGACTCCGGTGGCTCGCAGGCAGGTGGAGGCCAGCCACGAGCAATTCGATCTGGTAAGAAAAGCGATGCGACAGACGGTAACCTCGGGTACGGGAAGATCGTGTGACATTGCTGATATTGCAGTCTGCGGCAAGACCGGATCCGCTGAAAACCCTGGCAAGCCCGCCCACGCGTGGTTCGTCGCTTTTGCGCCTCTCGACAGCCCTACTATTGCTGTGGCCTGTATAATCGAGCACGGCAGACACGGGGCCAGTGCCGCAGGGCCTGTGTGTCGCGCTATTTTGGATGTTTATTATGGTAAAAAGAAAGCCGAGGAGGTTGGTTCGAGCACTGCAAATGTTCGAGGAGACTGAGATTTTATCTTCCTGCCGGTTGTTTGCAATCACACTTGAGATATGAGAATATAGCTCTGCAATGAAAAAGCCTCTGTTTTGGATACTCACTCTGACGTTATTGATGTGGTGCGCGGCAGCGGGGGCGAGCCGGCCTCGCGCAGTCGTTGTGATTGCTGCCAGTTCGAGTATTCGCGATTTCTGCGATCCCGACTTGCCCGAGTTCGCCAAACTTTTCACTGAAGGTTCGGCAGCTCTGCTCAACGTGCGCACCGGTCGAAGCAGCCGGGATTCGCTTCCCGCCTCCAAATCCGGGTTTGAAGCAGGCTGCCTGAGCCTTGGGGCTGGAGCAATGGCGTCAGGGGGAGGGGAAGTGCGGCTGGCTGGAAACGCGACTGAGACAATCAACGGCGAGGATGTCGCATCGCTTTATCAATATCGCACAGGGCACAAACCCGCGACAGGCCAGATTCTTCACTCCGAAATCGCCCGAATATCTCGAATCAATGAAACCGCATCATACCGCGCACAGCCCGGAGCTTTAGGTTCGGCGCTGCGAGATGCCGATTTATCTACTGCTGTCTTGGGAAATTCGGACATTCCGGGGGAGATGCACAGGGAATGTGCGGCGGCTGCGATGGACGGTTTTGGGATTGTCGACTTTGGCCAAATGGACGGTCACATATTGAACGAACTCGACCCCACAGCGCCTTTTGGGGTGCGAATCAACGCAAGTGTTCTGCTGCGAGAGTATGATAAACTGCCCCAGCGTTGTCGGTTTGTGGTTATCGACTATGGAGATATGTTTCGAGCGGATTCGTATGCGGAGTATTGTCTGGACGCGCTTGCGAAGAATCACAGGAAAATTGCCGCAAAAGGATTGGACGATTTCGTGCGCGAATTATCCACCAGACTCGATCCGGACAAAGATTTGTTCATCGTGTTGTCCCCGAATCCACGCTCGTTCAGCGACCTCGCTGGAGAAAAAATGGGCGCGATAATAATTCGAGGGCCAGGGTTCGGTGGCGGCGTGTTGACCTCTTCATCCACGCGCAGATCAGGCGTTGCGACCCTCAGCGATGTTGCGCCGACGATTCTGAAGTTTTTCGGGATCCAAACCCCTCCTGGTATGGTGGGCCGCCCGATTACGAGCGTTGGCGCCTCTGACGTTGCGGTAACACTCTTGGATATGAACGCCAAAGCTAGTGCGCAAGCCGAGAGACAGGTGATTATGCGTGCGACGAGTATCGCCCAATCCGTGATGGTGGCGCTGGTATTATTCGCGATATTTGCTACCTCTGTTCCGAGCGTCAAACGTGTAGCGTCCTGGCTCGTGGTCTGTTTCGCATCGCTTCCGGTGGTTATGTTGTTGATGCCGTTGATCTATTCTGGCGGAATGGTTGGGTCGATTGTGATGCTGGTCGCTTTGACCTTTGCCGTGACCGCTGTGGGCGGACTGATTTTGAAGACTCCACAACGGACATTTGTCTGGCTTTGCGCAATCTGCATAGCTGCGATGATGGTCGATTTGCTGTGCGGCGCCGAACTGATGGCAAGCTCGATTGCCAGCTACAACATAGTCGAAGGCGCAAGATATTACGGCATCGGTAACGAGCTGATGGGCACGATGTTGGGGGCGGCTATTATCGGAGCAGGCATGGCTTTGAGCGGAGCCTGGATCGATTCTCGCATCGCTTCCGTGTTGGCTTGTGCGGTGTTGGGGATCGTTCTTGCGTTTGTTGCAGCGCCGATGCTGGGGGCTAATGTCGGAGGTGCGCTGGCGATGGCCCCGGCGATGGGCACTATGTTGATCGCCAGACGCGGCTGGAGGCCCAATCTGCGCAGCCTCATTGTCGTTGGGCTTATCACTTTGTTAGCGGTGATCGGAATGTTCGCGATGGATGCATTGCGCACGGGATCGGATCAGTCTCATATCGGCAGGACGGCAAATATTATCGCCGGCGGAAATGTTGCAGCCCTCGTTGACATATTCCAGCGAAAAATAGCTCTCAATTGGATGCTGTTATCGACGAGTCTATGGAGCCGGTTGCTGGGAATATCCTTAGCGGCATCCATCTCTTTGTATTGGTTTGGCAGGCGCGCTGGGGGATCGGCTTTCTTGAACCAAGAGGAATCCGCAGCCGCTATCGGCTGTAGTGTCGGTGTTTTTGCGGCGTTCATCTTCAACGATTCCGGAGTTGTGGCTGCGGCGACGTGTTCGGTCTTTTTGTTTGCGATGTTTGCTTTTAAGCTCCTGCAAAAAAACATGGGCGGGTGTTAAACCCCGCCCTTCTTATGCAACCTATCCCCCCTGTAAAGCATCCACACTTACGGCGAGACCGGGACAACCGGCACCGGCTGTGGGCTTGGACAAATCGGGCCTGTCCCGCATGGATCCGGGCACGGCACCGGAACAACTGTCACAGGGGTGCCCACTCCACCCGGGCATGGCGGATTGCCCAGCCTGCACGTCGGCCAGGTTCCGGGTTTCTGATATTTACAGATTGCGTTTTGATGCTGGGCGTCGACTCCCACCGTGTAGATACTCGTGCGAACGAATGGATAGTCTGCCACATTATAAGCATCTTCCGCGGACACCCCGAAGAGCAACAGAGTCTGCTGCCAGGTCCCCTGGCTTCGCAGTTGTGTCAAGACCTCCCGAAGCGGATATCCGGTTTCTCTCGCTACATTGACGGCAATTGCGACGTCAAGCCAGTCATTACCATCGTTGTACAGGCGCTCGGCCTGGGCTGATGTCAACATAACGTTTCCAGACCAGTCGCAAACCACACAAGGCCCGGTTCCGCACGTCGACGCAGGCCCGGACCCGCACACACTTGGACACGTGGCAACTTCCGGGCACGGCGGCGGACATGGTGAAGGCCCGGCCGCTGGGGCGACCGACGGGACAGCAGTAGAATCAGCGGCCATAGCGCTGGCCGCGCCGACTAGCGTTAGCGCAAGGACAATGAACAGGACTCGCATTTCACATCCTCCCTGTCAAGCAGAAATTGATAACTCGCTTTCCTCGTTACAGATACCCACGTCGACTCTCTACACAAACGTGGTGACGTAGTGACGATACCCAGGAATATTGAGCCAATTGCACAAACTGGATGGGGCGAATCGTAAACTCGTAGGCATTGAACAGCCCAGATAAAATGCATATCCGACCTGACTGCATTATAATAGTAAGCGCATCAGCATACTTGACAAAGACGCACTCAAGTGTTAGACTGTCACTGATGTTACATCAGCGGGAAATTCGGGTAAACGCTGAGTACGACGATTCGCAGAAAAAGTCTAGTGAGGTGATCGATATGAGGTTGGACAAGCTCACCATAAAGGCACAGGACGCTGTCCAGGATGCCCAGCACATCTCAGAACAGAATCAACAGCAGCAAATCGAGCCGGAGCACTTGCTTCTCGCTCTGTTGCATCAGGATGGTGGTGTTGTCGGCCCAATATTGCAAAAACTGGGCGCATCTCCCGCTGCACTGATCCGCAGTCTGCAACTTGAAGTCGATAGAATGCCCAAAGTGACTGGAGCTAGTGGGGTCCACATCGGCCCCCGGCTCAATCGGGTCTTTGAGAGCGCGGCTCAGGAAGCCCAACGGCTAAAAGATGAATATTTGAGCACGGAACATCTGTTAATAGGTGTTGCTTCTGAGGGTGGCATCGCAAGCAGGACACTCGCGGATGCGGGAGCAACACGCGATATGATATATGCGGCTATGGCCGAGGTGCGCGGGACACAGAGGGTTACAGACCAGAACCCGGAGGACAAGTATCAGGCGCTGGAAAAATATGGCCGAGATTTGACCGAAGAGGCACGCAGAGGCAGGCTCGACCCTGTGATTGGCCGTGACGAGGAAATTCGTCGAGTAATCCAGGTCCTTTCTCGCAGAACAAAAAACAACCCGGTATTGATCGGAGAGCCGGGGGTCGGTAAAACCGCGATTGTCGAGGGTCTTGCGCAGCGTGTGGTAAGCGGGGACATCCCGGAAAGCCTGAAAAACAAGCTCGTAGTCTCCCTCGATTTGGGTGGATTGGTCGCCGGGACGAAATATCGCGGGGAGTTTGAAGACCGGCTCAAGGCCGTGCTGAAAGAGATACAGGACGCTCAGGGTGAGATTATTCTATTCATTGACGAGCTTCATACGATAGTCGGCGCGGGTGGGGCGGAGGGCGCGGTGGATGCGGCGAATCTGCTCAAGCCTATGCTGGCGCGTGGCGAGTTAAAATGCGTCGGAGCCACTACGCTGGACGAGTATCGAAAACATATAGAAAAGGATGCCGCGCTCGAGCGGCGTTTCCAGCCTGTGATGGTCGAGCCGCCATCGGTCGACGATACAATCGCCATCCTGCGCGGGTTAAAGGAACGTTACGAAGCGCATCATGGTGTGCGTATTAAGGATTCGGCTCTGATAAGCGCGGCCACGCTGTCGGATCGATATATTGCGGATAGGTTCCTGCCGGACAAAGCTATCGACCTCATCGACGAGGCTGCGTCGCGCCTGAGAATCGAGATCGACAGCATGCCTACCGAGATTGACGAAGTGGAAAGACGTCTGCGTCAGCTCGATATCGAACGCGAGGCTTTGAAAAAAGAAACTGACGAAGAATGTAAAAGACGGTTGGATAAACTTATACAAGATGCGGCGGATTTGCGCGAACAATCCGACGAAATGAAAGCCCACTGGCAGCTTGAAAAGGACGCCATAACCAGCATTCGTGATATTAAGACTCAACTCGAGCAAGCCAAAATCGACGAAACCAGCGCCGAGCGCTCGGGAGATCTTGCCCGCGCCGCCGAACTTCGGCACGGCACGATTCCGAATCTCACGAGAGAGTTGCAAGAGCGCGATAACAAACTTGCAGAGCTTCAGGCCACCAGGAAGATGCTCAAAGAAGAGGTCGATGAAGAGGACATAGCCGAGGTTGTCAGCAAGTGGACAGGCATTCCTGTGACCAGGCTTGTTGAAGGAGAAATAGAAAAACTTATACACATGGAGCAGCGGTTGGAGGAGCGCGTTGTCGGACAAGATCCGGCGGTTGTCGCAATATCCAACGCGGTTCGGCGCGCCAGGGCAGGGCTGCAAGACCCTAATCGCCCCATAGGCAGCTTCATATTTATGGGCCCTACCGGAGTTGGCAAAACCGAGCTTGCACGAGCGCTGGCAGAGTTTATGTTCGACGACGAACGTGCTATGGTGCGCATAGATATGAGCGAGTTTATGGAAAAACACTCGGTGGCTAGATTGATCGGCGCTCCTCCCGGTTATGTCGGATACGAGGAAGGCGGTTATCTGACGGAGCATGTTCATCGTCGGCCATACAGCGTCGTGCTCTTTGACGAAATAGAAAAAGCGCATCCGGATGTCTTCAATGTGCTTTTGCAGATACTAGAAGACGGCCGATTGACGGACGGGCAGGGGCGCACAGTCGATTTTCGAAATGTTGTGATAATCATGACCAGCAACATCGGTTCGGAGATGATCCGCGAGCACAACATTATGGGGTTCCGACAAAGCGCCGAACATCGCCTCGCCCAGGAGGAACTCGCGAAAATGGTGATTGACGCGCTGCGCCAGCAGTTCCGGCCGGAATTTCTCAATAGAATTGACGAAATAGTGGTCTTCAACTCTCTGTCTGAGACTGATATCGAGAGAATTGTCGACATCCAGGTTGCGTATCTCAAGCGGCGGCTTGCTGAAAAGCGCTTCGGCCTTGACTTGACTGAGCGTGCAAAGAAATCGCTGGCTCATAAAGGTTTCGATCCTGTTTATGGTGCAAGGCCGCTTAAACGCACCATCCAGCGCGAGATTCAAGATAAGTTGGCGATGCAACTACTCGAAGGCAGGTTCAAAGAGGGCGACAGTATATTAGTTGATGCGGACGATGATGGCGCTATCACATTTGAATATGCCCAACTCGGCGCACAAAGCATATAAAAACAAGATCAAAGGACGGCGGCCATGCTGCCGTCCTGCAACAAATTTACAGCCGCTGGCCAAACTGCGCAATCTGATAAACCCCAATGCGTGAAAGATGACTAAAAAACTGCATGAATGTGCAAAAACGACGAGAATGGCACAAAATATGCATGTATCTTGCAGTGTGGATGGATGCAAAGCCATCACATCTCGTATATGTTTGCGAAACACTGAATTGGGGAGGATTTGAACATGAAAAGAACGTTAATAGCGATTCTGGCCATCATCGCTTTGGCGATAAGTGTTGCGGCTCAAGCGGAAACGATAACCCTTCTTACTCCATCAAGTGGCGACGCTACTTATTCCTGGAACAGCAAGTATGGGCCTTATGGCTACGACTCGGGCGGCGTCACTTTGGGCATTGGGTTGGCGATGGACCCACCTTATGGCAACGACTATACGGTCTCCATCTTTGAGGTCCCTATTGCCCAGCTATATGGTAAAGATGTCACATCTGCGGTTCTGGTCGTCGATGCCATCGGTTTTGGCACGAATTATTATTATGGATCAGCCAGTATCGGCTGGTTGGATACCGGAAGCGCTGTATTGACGGGTGATGTAGTGGCTGATGGCCTTGGGCCTGCTGCTACTGCTCGTCCGGGCGGCATGACGATTTATGATAGTGGCGCGTCGTTTGTTGACGGGTTGAAAGAATACGACGTTAAGTCCTATGTGCTGGCTGATGTTGCTGCTGGTCGGAGCTTTTCCACTTTCGTTATGTCCGGCAGCCGGGATACCTACGGTAACATCTATGCGGCGGAGAGCGAGAGAGGGCCGAGAATCATCGTCGAAGCCGTTCCCGAGCCGACCGGCCTCACCGCCCTTGCTGCGGGCCTGGCGCCGCTGATGTTCATCCTTAGACGCCGCAAATAAATTGATTTTCAGGACAATAAAATAGCGCGATCACCGGGCCTGCTGCACAACTATGTGGCGGGCCTTTTCTACAGCCGCGGCCTCTTTGCCGAAAAATCATATCTCCCGGATTGCACTCGGAATACACAGCAGTTTTGGTGGGTTCCGATGTATTCGACGCATCTCGCTTGCTGAACCGGAAGTCCGCTTTCGGTGACTTGCGAGAGATCCGACGCCGGAAAATGTATCTCAGCGCTCATATTTGCAGGTATTGCGCACCGCAGGCGATATTCGCCCTCATCCCGCTTGATCGAGACTTCTATCGGCCCACGAATCGTCGGCACAACCGCGTCCACGTTGTTAAGCGAGCCTATCCTCGGTTTGATTCGAGCCGACGCATACCCCGGCGCGATAGGTTCGACCCCAACCAACAGCCTGGGTATGATGTTGGCGGGTGCCGCCCCCCAAGCGTGGTTCCAATCCAGATTTGGTTTATATTTCGCATCCCACGCTTCGAGGGTAATTGTCGTTCCGATGTTATACAACATATGCGGCCAGCTTCGATCACCAGGCGCGGTCATAAGCTCCAGCGCGGCGATATCCTCATCAGCACGATACAACGCTTCGAGCAAAAATTGCGCCCCATACACACTGCACGCCATCCCGCGGCCTTTGATAAAGCTGATAATTGAGCTTCTGCGGGCTTCGTCCACCAGCCCAAACGCCAACGCAAACATATTCGCGTGTAATGAGGCGTGCTTGCTGCCCTCACCATCGACATAAACCCCTCTGAATTTGTCGTAGAGCTTTTGATGGAAAGAGGCGTAGACGCGTTGTGCGCAGCGACGAAATCTTCGCGCATCAGAATCCCGGCCAATAGCCCCCGCGATTCTCTCCATCAGTGTCAACGCGCGATAGTGAAACGCATTCACAACAGTGTTGATGTCTCTGAAATCATAGCCATCTATTTCAGTCGGATGCGGCCAATCGACTATATCACGCAGATTCCCCCCGGAAAAATGAACCGACTGCAACACATCTTTGGTCAACAAACCTGTGCGCGTGCTGATCAGCCCGTCCTCACGGGCCAGTGCAAGCAAAGTCTTGGCGGCAAGGTCGTCGTAACATCTCAGCAGCGATTGTCGATCCCCCGTATAAACATAATCCTCCCACGCCATCAACACGGAGAACAAAATCCACTCCGTAGGCCAGGTTGGGCGCTTTATCAGGTGCTCGTGCGTATAACGCGCCATCGCATACTCCCGGTCCACGCAATAATGACCAAGCTGGTTTATAAACGCATCCGCTTCATAGGGCAGCCGCTCCCTCTGGCCGTCTATATAGATTCCCAGCGCACTTGTCGCCTTTATGGAGTATTTGCACAACTCCCAAATATCATTCAACGCCACATCCGAACAACTGAAAGATGCTGATTGGTCGTCGAAACGATACCAGACCGCACGCTGCCGGATATCCTTTGCTGTGATCTCGCAGGGGGAATTTGCGATCTCACAATAGCGAAACGGGGTCACTTCGCCAATGTGTTTTGGCATCCGCATACCCCGTTCATAAGTCGGCAATTCGAGCACATATTTGTGTTTGCCGGGTTTTAATTGCAGTGTGCAATGATGAGCCACAATCGATCCGCCCGGCTTGCTATCCACTGCATTACCGGCTGCTCGCTTCTCACCGAGGCCGATAGATATCTGCCGCGAGTCGCTGCTTCTCAGAGACAACTCAATCGTCCCAAACGCTGCTTTTCCGAAGTCGATGAAGCAGCGCCCATCGCCCTNNAAAGGATGTCGGTTCACCCGCACGCTGCCCACGGGTGAATCGACCCACTCATCCGGATAAACCGTCGCACCCGGATCGGCTTTTCCGACATAGAACTTCTGCGGCTTGCTCCACCGGCTGGGCCTATCATCACCATCCCACGTGCGCACCGACCACCAATAAGCCGATTTGGAATCTTCCAATGCGCATCCGCACCGAATATTGATGGAGTCCGCAGACCTGATTTTTCCTGAATCCCACACGTCGGCTCGTTGTGCGAACGCGCTGGAGGCTACCACGATCCGATATGCGCTCTGAACCGCACCTCTGCGACTATCGCTCACAATCCATCCGAACACCGGACGCGGATTGGTGATGACGGTCGTCTGCGGATCACACAACAGTTCGCACGTAAGCCCCTCAGGGGCAGCTAAATATCCTGAAATTGCAGCCTCAATAAATATGCTTAAAGCTCCCGAATCTTAATGTTTTTATACCAGACCTTATCGCCGTGAGCCTGGAAGCCGATGTGGCCGACTCGCGCCCAGTCTTTCAGTGCCCGGCTGTATTTGTTGTCGGTGCCGTCGGGATTTTTACCGGCAGTCGGCCACCTGTCCAGATTCGCCACCACGATTCGCTTGCCGTTCATTGTGATAGTAATTATGCTGCCCTTGCAAGTGATCTCCGCCGTATTCCACTCTAAGGCCGGTTTCATCGCGTTGACGCTTGGAGCCAGCGCATCATACAGCGCGCCGCTGTCGTGCTTATCCAAAGTCGTTTTGTGAGCGGTATCATATACCTGCATCTCAAATCCGGTCTGTACAGGATCGTTAATATCGGCCCAGCGGAAGAAAATGCCGCTGTTAGCCCCTTTGTCCACCATAAAATCCGCTTTGAATTGATAATCGCCGAAAGTCTTTTTGGTGTAGAGATATCCTCCGCCCTTTGCGGTAAAGTGCAGTGCGCCATTCTCGATCAGCCAGTCACCCGGAGTAGGGTTCGTATTCGCCCAGCCATTGAACGTCTTGCCGTCGAAGAGCAATTGCCAGCCGGAAGACTTTTCATAGGATGTCAGGGTATTGTCAGGGCTGATCGTGCATACGCCGTCTTTAGTGCAGGTGACGGCTGCAAAAGTCGGGATCGCAATCATTGCGATCATAATCACTAACGTAAGTAATCTTAGTGTTTTCAAGATGGTCCTCCTGGCCTCGCGTATTCTGCGAATCGAGTGAGCTACAATATCGGCTCGCTTTGCGCGTGGTATAATACCAATAGACGGCCGCCCGTCCAATCTATGCCTTCTACACAAGTTTTGCATTTTCCTTATAGGTTGGACATTTTATTTGATCGGGCCGATGATTTTTCGAGGTGACCGATTGTGGCATATCCTATCAATCGTATGAGGCGGCTCCGGCGAAGTGAAACGCTGCGAAGAATGACCCGAGAGGTTTCGGTATCGGTTGACGATCTCATCTACCCGCTGTTTGTGACCAGTGGGCTTGATGTCAAACTCCAGGTCCCTTCGATGCCGGGTGTCTTTCATTTTTCGATTGATGCCCTTATAAAAGAAGCCGAAGAGCTTGTCGAATTCGGCATTCCTGCGGTGTTGTTGTTTGGGCTGCCGCCGAACAAAGACGAAGCAGGCTCTGGCGCCTATGCGGATGACGGGATCGTGCAAAGAGCAGTGCGGGCACTCAAAAAAAACGTCCCCGATCTCGTCGTCATCACTGATGTCTGCCTTTGCGAATACACATCACACGGCCACTGCGGGATTGTCCGTGGAGACGAAGTGCTCAACGACGAGACCCTCGAACTGATAGCGCGAACCGCCCTGTCTCACGCACAGGCAGGCGCCGACATCGTCGCACCATCCGACATGATGGACGGCAGGGTGCTGGCCATTCGCGACATTCTCGACGATAATAGTTATGTTGATACCGCGATTATGGCCTACTCGGCCAAGTTCGCCTCGGCGTTTTATGGCCCTTTCAGAGAGGCAGCCGAGTGTGCGCCTCAGTTCGGCGACCGATCGACCTATCAGATGGATCCACCAAATCGGCGAGAAGCTCTCCGCGAAATTGAGTTGGACATTGAAGAAGGCGCGGACATCGTGATGGTCAAACCTGCACTGTCTTATCTCGATATTATCAGCGACGCCAAAGCATCATTCGATCTGCCGGTGGCTGCCTACAGCGTTTCGGGGGAATACAGTATGGTCAAGGCGGCGGCGGAACGCGGTTTTATCGACGAACGCCGAATCGTAAATGAGATGCTGATATCGATCAAGCGCGCAGGCGCGGATATGATTATCACCTACAGCGCCAGAGACTTCGCGGGTTGGCAATCGGAATCCTGATGCCAATATCAAAGCATTTGCGCGACGAGGATTATTGTGTTTGACATTACACATTGGCCTGATTGGCTCCAGACATTAAGAATATTCCTGACCTTTGCGCTGGTTATTGGGTTCGGCATACACGCATATCGCGCCCACGCACGCGAGTATGCCAGAGCAACCTCATCCAGACGTTGGATATATTGGCTGTATGCGATGGCGTTTTTGGGGATGGGGGTGGCCAACTTTTCGTATTTGCTGGTTTACCGGATACTTAGAAGCTACTCTCAAGCGACCTTATATTTGGGCCTCTTAAGCCTGCTTCTAATGCTGTCTTACGTCGTAGCGTCGCTGTCCGCTGTCAATCCGAAGAAGTAGACCGGATTAACCGACCCGCCGAGCTCCACGATATCGCGGCGCATAGTAACTGGAATTGATCGAATCCACAGTCACCCCTCTGCCTCTGCTCGCGGCATGCACGAAGTTCCCGCCACCGATATAGATTCCCACATGCGATATCCCCCGCCTGGATGTCTGGAAGAAAACGAGGTCGCCGGGCTGCAGGTCACTCTTGGCGACAGCGGCGCCTTTTCCGGCTTGTGCGGCTGAGGAGTGCGGCAGGGATACTCCGTACTTGGCATAAACGTATCTAGTGAACCCGGAGCAGTCGAAGCCGCCTCGGCTGGTCCCACCGCGTCTATAGCTTGTTCCACGGCACGCCAGAGCTGTTTGGATAAGTGAGCTATCGCACGATGTCTCGGCCTTTGGGGGAGCGGCTGCTGCTGTAGTGGAGCTTTTTTGAGAGTTCCCTGGCCCTGTTGCAAGCAGTGGACGATATACAAACCCACATACGCCATTAGGCAGCGCTACTTTCGCCCAGTTTCCGTTCCTGGACAACATTTTCAGTGTAATCCCAGAGGGTAAAACACATACTTTGCGAGATGTAGTGCTTGGGCCTGTTCTCAGGCACGCGCTGCTCGCATTGGTATGAACAACGGTCGATGTTGGCCTGGTTACCTTAGCAGCCCGGTTGGGCTTTTGGGGAGCCTTGCCGGGTATGGTCAAACTCTTGCCGATGGTCAAAATAGAAGTCTCTCGTAAACCATTGGCCTTGGTAAGTTTTGCAACGGTGGTGTTGTTTTTTGCTGCTATAGAGGAAAGGGTGTCTCCCTTTTTAATTTTATAACTGCTCGCCGAAGCCGGGATTGAAACAAAAACAAAAGCTAGAACTGTAAAAAAGCACGCCGCAGCGTTTAATCGTCGCGTCATGAATAAAACCACATTTCTCAGGATGGGCGGCTCGGGACCCAAAAAATCCCTAGTCACCGCCGGTCATTTTAACGGGTACTCGACGCCGTGTCAACCCGCCAAGTGGGGAATATTGCCCCAGTGCCGTGATGTTTCACACGCAAAATCTCAAAAATAGCAGGATTCACGGGCGTTTCGCCCTGTGTATCATCGGCAGCCGCACGTAATATCATAAGCGGTAATTTGGCGATTTATGAAAATCTTGACGTGCCTCGCTGAGTCGTGTTACAGTCAGGCCGTTATAAAAGGCGGCTTCATCTATGAGGAGGGCTTCATGTTTCGTGATCTCGTTCGAGCCAATCGAAGTTATCGCAGGTTTGCACAATCTGAAGTGATTTTCGAGAACGCTCTTAGGTCACTGGTCGATCTCGCTCGCCAAACCGCGTCTGCGGCGAACCTGCAGCCTCTCAAATATATATTGAGCTGTACCCCAAAGCAAAACGAAAGGGTCTTTTCCACCCTCAGTTGGGCAGGTTATCTGGCCGATTGGGAGTGCCCGCGGGACGGGGAGAGGCCGGCGGCTTATATTGTGATGCTCGGCGACACCCGTTTGAACAAGAATCCCGGCTGCGATTCGGGGATAGCTGCACAAACGATATTATTGGGAGCTGTTGAACAGGGGCTTGGCGGCTGCATATTTGGCTCGATTGACCGAGATAAGCTGCGTGATTCTCTATCAATCGAAGACTATCTCGACATCTTGCTTGTCATAGCGCTTGGCAAGCCAGTTGAAAAGGTGGTTTTGGAAGAGGTGAGCGCTGGAGGAGATATTAGATACTATCGCGACGGCGACGCAGTTCATCATGTGCCGAAAAGAGCTTTGGAAGATATTATTGTGGAAACGAAATGAGCTTCCGGCAAAGATGGCCGGTTTTGGATCGCCCTGATATTTAGACAAACACCTTAACGTTGCCTTAACAACACGGACAACGGCTGGCCTTGCAACGGGTTGGTGAATCTGATATACTAGGTAAGAAGTTGGATGGCGATTTAGAGAGTGGGTCTCACGCCCACTCTTTTCAGTTTGGGACTTAGACCTGGAGAGAAAGCCTAGATATGAACGCAGACTTTCTTGATGCACTGCGACAAATAGAAAAAGAAAAAGAAATACCTTTTGACGTATTGCTTGCGACCATAGAATCGGCGCTGGAGACCGCGTATAAGAAAAACTACGCTACGGCTAGTGACGTCCGAGTTCGTGTGAGTGGTTCCAAAGGGGGATTCCACGTTTACTGTGCTAAGGACGTGGTTGAGTTTGTAGAAAACGACCACGTGGAAATGTCGCTGCAGAACGCTCGCGCGATCAATCCCGATGCCAAACTGGGAGATGTAATAGAAACTGAGGTAACCCCCGCGAACTTCGGCCGCATAGCCGCCCAAACCGCCAAGCAGGTCGTGGTGCAGAGGATACGCGAGGCAGAGAGAGAGCGCGTCTTTGAGGAGTTTGGAGACAGAGTCGGTGAGGTGCTCACCGGTGTCGTCCAACGCCGCGAACAGAGAAATGTGTTCGTGAATCTCGGCAAAATCGAAGCGCTGCTGCCGCCTGCGGAACAGGTTCCAACGGAGCCATATCGTTTCAACGATCGCATAAAAGTCTATGTTCTTGAGGTGAGGCGCACCCCTAAAGGGCCGCAGGTTATCGTCTCCAGAACCCACCCGAGCCTTATCAGGCGGCTATTTGAGCTTGAGGTGCCGGAAATTGCTGAAGACATCGTTCAGATCAAATCGGTTGCTCGAGAGCCTGGCGCTCGCACAAAAGTCGCGGTCCTGTCTACTGACGATAAGGTGGACCCGGTTGGCGCGTGTGTTGGACATAGAGGAAGCCGCGTTCAGTCGATTGTCAACGAACTGTATGATGAGAAGATCGACATCGTGCGCTGGCATGATGACATAGAAAAGTTTATAGGTGAGGCTTTGTCGCCTGCCAAATCGATTTCGGTGACTTGTGATGAACAGACCAAAACGGCGCTTGTGATGATGCCGGATAGTCAATTGTCACTGGCGATTGGCAAGTCGGGCCAAAATGTTCGGCTGGCGGCGCGGCTCACAGGCTGGCGAATAGATATTCGCAGCGAAGCCCCGTCTGATGAACCCGGAGAGCCTAAAGCCGTGGCGGAGCCTGAGCTTGTTTCAGCTCCTGACGAGGACACTGTCCTGCATCTGCCGGGAACCGATCCTGCGAGCGGGTTGATAACCGCCGAAGATGAAGATACGGTTTTGCATTTGCCGGAGACACTTCGCGAAAAAGAAGAAGATATCTCCGAGTAAAGAGATGGCAAAGACACCGATTCGAACCTGCATAGGATGCAGGGAGATGTCTGACAAAAAGACGTTACTGAGAATCGTGCGCACCTCGCACGGAGAAGTGCGGGTAGACAAAACCGGTAAAGCGGCTGGCCGGGGTGCGTATTTGTGCGGCGATCAAAATTGCGTTAAAGCTGCAATTAAACATAGAAAATTGAGTCGCGCTCTTCGGTGTATGATACCCCAGAGCGTCGTCGATGAGATTGAAAATATGTGCGGCGCAAATTGCGAAAAATGTTGATGATGTTCTGGAGCCGTAGATGGCGTTCAGGTTGTTGGTGGCGGACGATGCTGAGAAGTGATTCGATGCCAAGTAGGGATTGGGCTATGAAAATATAAAGTATGCAGGTATTGTTGAGCGTGTGACGGCGCTTTGATCAATAGTCTATACTTTCAGCCCCGGGTTTCTCTGCTTGCATATCCTCGATCGGCAGTCATCCACCCCTTACCCCTGATCGCTTAAAATCTCCGGCAACACAACTTCTATATATTAAGCCGTTGTGCTGTGATTGAACTGCTATGAATGTTCCGAGGGGAGTCTAAAATATGAGCGAGATCAAAGTATTCCAACTCGCAAAAAATCTGGGAATCACGACAAATGACCTGATAGCCGTCTTGAAAGATCTCGACGTGCCGGTTACGGGCGGGTCAGATGATCTCGATTCCGCCACCGCCGATACGGTGCGCGAGATGTTGGCGCAGGATAAATCTCTCATCGACCAGGCTAAGACGGTAGAAATACCTCAATCGTTGTCTGTACGAGAGTTTGCCGAGGCGATGGGTTTAGCCCCGGCCGATATCCAGAAACGACTTGTCGAGATGGGTATTCTCGCCAGTGTCAATCAACAAATCGGTTCGGATGTGGCCGCGAAGGTCGCTGAAAAATGGGGTTACACCGTCAAAGTTACAGCGCAGAAGCAGCGCGAAGTCAAACCCGCCAAGCTGCAAGCCAAACCGAAGAGCAAGAGCGCTGCAAAGCTGGTTCCCAGGCCGCCGGTAATCACCGTAATGGGCCATGTCGACCACGGAAAGACTACCCTGCTCGACGCTATTCGCCGTACCAACGTCACCCAGCAGGAGTTCGGCGGAATTACGCAGCATATCGGCGCGTATCAGGTCGATTGGAAAGGCAAAAAGATTACATTTCTGGACACCCCAGGCCACGAGGCGTTTACTGCTATGCGCGCCCGCGGCGCCAGCGTCACCGATATCGCTGTGCTTGTGGTTGCAGCGGATGACTCGGTTATGCCGCAGACTATCGAAGCCATCGACCACGCTCGGGCGGCCGAGGTGCCGATCATTGTCGCGATCAATAAAATCGACAAAGACGGTGCAAATGTGGAGAGAACGCTGCAGCAGCTCGCTGAACAAAATCTTGTGGCGGAGGAGTGGGGCGGAGATACCATCACCGTCAAATTATCCGCTAAAAAAGGCGAGGGAATCGATGAACTGCTCGAGATGATCCTGCTGGTAGCTGAGATGGCGGATTTGCACGCCGAAGCATCTGCAAGCAAGGTTATGGGCAGCGTAATCGAGGCCAAAGTGGATAGGGGCAAGGGGCCGGTATCGACAGTTCTCATTCAAAAAGGAACCCTCAAAATAGGGGCGCCGGTCGTCGCCGGAGAAGCCTACGGCAAAGTAAAGGCGATGTTTGACGACAAAGGGGAGCGCATAAACAAGGCTGGCCCGGCGACTCCTGTCGAGTTGGTTGGGCTTTCAAGCACCCCGCAGGCGGGGGATTTGCTGGAATCGGCCAAGGACGAGCGCAGCGCCAGGAGTATCGCCGAAAAGCGGGCGCAGGAAAGCCGCGACGAACGCATGGCTACGACCACCAAAATCACGCTTGAGGACCTCTATCAACAGATCCAAGAGGGCACAGTGCGCAAGCTTGGAGTTGTGTTGAAAGCTGATGTGCAGGGTTCTGAAGAGGTTGTCAGGCAATCTTTGGTGGGCATCGAACACGACGAAGTTAGAGTCGATATTATCCACTCGAGCGTTGGCAATATTAATGAATCCGATGTGCTGCTGGCGTCGGCATCTAACGCGATCGTGATTGGTTTTAATGTTAAAGTCGATGCGCAGACTCAGAAAGTGGCCGAAGCCAACCACGTTGAAGTGCGCACGTATAATGTCATTTATGAGTTGACCAAAGAAGTCCGCGCGGCGCTGTCGGGCCTGCTTGAGCCTACTATTGAGGAAGAGAAGCTTGGTGAGGCTGAAGTGCGCGCGACGTTCAGAATCCCGGGTGTTGGTGTAATTGCCGGTTGCATGGTCACATCCGGTCGGGTGGTGCGCAATGAGCTGGTCCGCATTTGGCGAGATGGCAAGCTGGTGCATGAGGGCAAGCTCGATACCCTTAAGCATTTGAAAGATGAAGCTCGCGAGATGGCGCAGGGGTTTGAGTGTGGCATTCACAGCTCGGGCTTCCAGGACTATCAGGAGGGCGATATCATCGAGTGCTATACCCTGAAGAAGATCGCGCGGGCGGTATAGCAAAGACGCTCAGGATAGCCTATGGCTTTTGCGGGAATCCTTAATATAACAATCGAGGTTTCGGCAAGCGAATCGCTGAAAGACAAGCGGCACGTGGTCAAAAGCATACTTGATACGACTCGTAACAAGTTTAACGTGTCGGCTGCCGAAGTCGCTCATTTGGATTCGCGCAAAATCGCGGGATTAGCCTTTGCGAGCGTGGCCAATGATGGCGTGTTCGTAAACAAGGTGCTCAATAAAGTCTTGCACCACATTGAGGCTAATCCGCTGTGCGAGGTGGTCGACACCAGCATGGAAATGGTGTGAGATGACGACGACAAGACAAAACAAGATGCGCGAACTCCTCAAACAGGAAGTCAGCGATATAATAAGACGAGAAATCAAGGACCCCCGGCTCGGGTTCCTCACGGTGACCGATGCCGCGATAACGGCCGATATGCGTCACGCGAAGATATTTGTGACGATACTGGGCGACGAACAACAGCGCAAACAGAGTATGGATGTGCTTAAGCACGCCCAGCGCTTTATAAGAAACGAGTTTGGCAAACGGGTCCGAATGAAAACGCTGCCGGATATACAGTTTTTCTATGATGAGTCCGTTGACCGAGGCGTGCGCATCTTTGAGTTGTTGGAAGAGATAAAACGGGATGAACCAGAGCAGTCTTAAGGATGCTTGGGCAGAGTTGACCGCCTACTCGTCTTATGTGCTTGCCTGCCATATTAAACCGGATGGGGATTGCCTGGGAGCGGCGCTGGCTTTGGGACGTGCGCTGCGATCTTTGGGCAAGGACGTAACGGTTATATGCCAGGATCCGGTGCCTGAAAATTACCGGTTTCTCCCCGAATCCGATACCATTGTTCAGGGGAGCGTGCGTCGGGATTTTGACGTCGGAGTGCTGATTGATTCCGATCAACCGAGTCGCGTGGGCAATGTGGCCGAGATTATTGCGAGCTGCGCTACAACGGCGCGCATCGACCACCATCTCACGCAAGAAGACTTCGGCGATATTAAGATCGTGCAGACTGATATCAGCTCCACTTCTGAGCTGATTACCGAACTCTTCTATGCCAACGAGGTCAGCATTGATTCTTCCGTTGCCTGTATGCTTCTCACTGGAATCATCTTTGACACAGGCGCTTTCAAATACTCCAGCGCATCTTCTCGCACCTTTGAGATCGTGTCCCAACTAATGACTGCGGGCGCGCGTCCGGCGAATATCATCCGCTCCATCTTCGAGAGTAAGCCGCTGCGAGCCGCGAAGCTGTTGGGTCGTGCGCTTAGCTCTATGCGGGCGACCGAGGATGGCGTGATAGTCTGGGCGCAGATAACTGTCGCGGATTTCCGTGAGCTTGGCGTGGATGATAGCGACACTGAGGGCATTGTCAACACGGTGGCTGCGATTAGCGGCCCGAGAGTCGTTATGCTGCTGCGCGAGACCGAGCCTGGGACTGTGAGGGTTAGTTTGCGTTCGCGCGATCAGTTCGACGTGAACAAGATTGCGGTTGCGTTCGGCGGAGGCGGGCACGCGGTGGCTTCAGGCTGCACGATTCAGGCCGGGCTGGATAAGGCGCGGGAACTGTTGATCGCAGAGGTGCGGCGGTGGATGGCGTCCTGAATGTCCACAAGCCGGGCGGCCCGACCTCTCACGATGTGGTCAATAGCATCCGGCGCATTTTTTCGATCAAGCGGGTGGGGCACGCAGGAACTCTGGATCCGATGGCAAGCGGGGTTCTGGTGGTGTGTTTGGGCAAAGCGACCCGAATTGTCGAGTATCTCACCAGCACACAAAAAGAATACAAAGCCGTCTTGACCCTCGGGATCACAACCGACACCCAGGATTCCACCGGATCGTTGATTTCGCAGTGCGACGCATCCAACATCAGCGTAGGCGATGTCAGACGCGCTGCCTGCGAGTTTATAGGAGAAATAGAGCAGGTCCCGCCGATGATCTCAGCGATCAAGTATCAGGGCAAGCCGCTTTACAAACACGCGCGCGAGGGGCGGACAATCGAGCGTCAGGCCCGTTTGGTGACCATATACTTGATTGAAGTCGGCCAAAAGTGGATATGCGGCGAAGGAACGGCGACACGCGATATCGAACTCACAGTCGGGTGTTCCGCCGGGACATATATACGCACGCTGTGCGCCGACATCGGAGAGGCGCTTGACTGCGGGGGCGTGATGTCTAGTCTCCAGCGAACCCGGGTCGGGCAATTTGGCATCGATAATGCGGTATCCTTAGAAAAACTTCAGCAAGCCGGGATAGAAGGAAGATTATTGCAATATCTGACACCAATGTCTGAGGCACTTGCTGATATGCCGGGGATGGAGATCAGCGAGATCGAGGCGCAGCGCATTGAGCATGGCATGCCGATTGGAGTTGACACAAACATACCGACGGGTGAACCCATCAGGCTGACAAACAAGGGCAATTTGCTGGCTATCGGAATGGTCGCCGAATCTGAAACGGGAACGACCATCCAACCACGTAAAGTATTTCTATAGCGAACCTCATTCTAATAAAGACATCTGCCGATGAGTGTAATCTACGGTCTTGAAAACGTGCGCAGCGACTCTGCCGAGCGAGCTGTCGCGATTGGAGTGTTCGATGGGGTGCATTGGGGCCACCGAGCGGTTTTTGCTCGCCTCGCGGCGGAGGCAAAGGAGTTTGGCCTGCAAAGCCTCGTTGTGACATTCGAAGACCATCCATCTCAACTGCTCGCTCCGAGCCGCGCCCCGCGATACATCAGCACCCTCGATCAACGTATAGAGTTGATTGAAACCACAGGTGTCGATTCCGTCGTTGTCGCCGATTTTAGCCCTGCTTTGGCCCGAATGCCTCGTGAGGAGTTTCTCAAGGATCTGTTGAAGGGTCAACTCCGTACAAAACGCATTGTCGTGGGTGCGAATTTTCAGTTCGGTCGCAATCGCGAGGGGGATATTCGCTATCTTGCTGAGGCAGCTCCCGTGCTGGGGATAGGTGTGGTCGTGGTGCCTGCTGTTATCGTCGATAACGGCCCTGTTAGCAGCACGCGGATCCGCGCTCTTTTGCAGAGGGGGGATGTGGAAGAGGCCTCGAAGTTGTTGGGGCGCCGCTTTACTCTGCGTGGGAGCGTCGTAACTGGCCGGCAAATAGGCCGCACTATCGGCTTTCCCACCGCCAACATTCAAGGCGGGCCGCATCAACTGATCCCTGCCCGGGGCGTCTACGGGGTAGAGACTACGATAGACAACACTCTGTATACTGGGGTATGCAGCATTGGCGTCCGTCCCACATTCGGTGGGGAAGGCGTAACTGTCGAGGTCCATCTCTTGAACTTTCAGGGAAACATCTACGGCCGCCGCCTCGATGTGGTGTTTTGCCGCCGTCTGCGCGATGAGATGAAATTTTCCAGTCCCGAACGTCTTGTGGAGCAAATCAAGGAAGATCTGCGTCACGCAAGCAAGCCCTGCTGATAGCTCCACCCTCCGTAATTCCAGGGAGGTTTGATTGGCCGCAGTGGAGAACCCATAAGAAACTAGCCTGATGGAGATGAGGAATGCGTATTATGATTGCTCTCTTGGTCCTGTGCCTGATTGCGGCAGTGACCACCGCCGCCACCGCCGATCCTTCCGATCAAATCGCCACCGCCACGGTGACTGGTTTTGGTGCTAAAGGTGATGCCAAGACAGACGACACACAGGCCTTTCAAAAAGCCCTCGATTCTGCTGCCGACAAAGGCGGTATCGTGCTTGTTCCTGCCGGCACCTATCTGATCGCCGGCTCGCTGAATGTCCCGCAGGGTGTGACTCTTCGCGGCGTTTGGGAGGCTCCCCACCATGCAGATATAGGAAAAGGCACGATTATATATGCCACGGGAAACGCCGGCAAAGAAGACGCCGAGCCGCTGATATCGCTCAACCAGAGCAGCAGCGTTCGGGGAATTACATTTTTCTATCCCAATCAGGATATCGACAATGTTATAGCCTATCCGTGGACAATTCGGGGCAGCGGAATGCATTGCAGTGTCATTGACGTCACTTTGGTAAACAGCTACAAAGGCATCGACTTCGGCACTAACTGGAACGAGCTTCATTATGTGCGCAATGTCTTTGGGTGCCCGCTGAAAATAGGGATATACGTCAACAATACCACTGACATTGGCCGCATCGAAAACGTCCATTTTAACCCTCATTCCTGGCAGCGCGCCGATCATCCTAACGCTCCCAAGGGCAAAAAATGGGACACGCTGCTGGCTTATCTGCCGGAGAATCTGATTGGATTCCTCATCGGCAAGACCGACTGGGAATATATGAACAATTGCTTTGTAATATTCCCTAAGATCGGATATCACTTCATCAGAACCGCTAATGGGGATGGCAACGCTGTGCTGACGCAGTGCGGCGCCGATATCTGCCCGATTGCTATACAAGTCGACGCTTGCCAGAGCCATGCGGGGGTAGCATTTTCAAACTGTCAGATTATGGCGACTATAGTCACTGGCCCTGATAACCATGGTCCGGTCAAGTTTTCTAATTGCGGGTTTTGGCCGGTAGAAAAAATCACAGGCAGCCAGGCGATCATCGAAGGCCAGGGCACGGTTACGTTTTCTTCCTGCCACTTCTCGGGTTGGGGGACCAAAGACCCCAAATCTCCGGCGATTATGCTCAAAAGCGGCTCGATGATTGTAAACGGCTGCGAGTTTCTTGCTGGAGACAAAACACAGATCGAGCTTGGCGCTGGGACTCGCTCGGCCGCGATCGTGGGCTGCAAGTTCACTGGCGGAGAAAAGATCACCAACAATGCCCCCGCTGATGCCAAAATCCAGATAGGGCTGAATATAGAATAGAGTTGTTAAAGGACGAGATGAATAGATTTGTTTAGAGAAGCATTGATGCTGTTGATCGGGGTTTTTGCCCTTGCGATGAGCGCAGGGGCATACAAAAACCCACTGTTCTTTCAGAGCGATTCACCCGGTGCGGGGGTGGCAGACCCGGGCGTATTGCGCTGGATGGGCAAGTATTATCTATACTCGACCAAAGTCCCGGAGAATGCCGGAGTTCGTTGCTGGGAATCAGAGGATTTGGTGAACTGGAAGTTTATGGGCTTTTGTACGGGGGATGATCCTGCGTTCGCCCAGGGCCACGGGTGGAGCCCTAGCCCATCCTATTACAACGGTAAGTTCTATCTCTACGTGTGTGGTATCGACCAAAAGCATAAGGTCTTTGAGTCTGACAAGCCGACTGGGCCGTTTGTGTGCGTCAATAAAGACTTCATAGATGTAAACACCCTCGATGCTGCCCCTCTTCTCGATGATGACGGCCAACTGTATGTTTTTTATGCGGGATGGGAAGGCGTCGGTATCCAATATCGCACCGCCTCTTCTCCGACAAAAGCAGACGGCCCGAACCAGGCCCTGAAAGCCTGTCAGTTCAGCGCTGATAATAACGGTAATTTCTGGACGGAAGGCCCGGATTTGTGGAAACGCGATGGGGTGTATTATCTCGCATACTGCGGAAACGACTGGCTGAAAGACAGCTATCAAGTGCGGATTGCAAAGGGTAGAACGATTGCCGACCTGAAACCACAAAAATCCGACCAGTTGATAGCGCAAAAAACAGGCCCATGGGTTGCGGTTGGCTGCAATTGGATTATCCGCGGCCCAAACCTGAAATCGCTGTGGCATGTGTATCACTGTCGGCAATCCGGGGGACATGCTCGCCGGATGTGTCTGGACAGGTTATACTTCGACGATTCCGGTGACATGCGATGCGATGGGCCGACGTGGACGGTGCAGCATAATCCTGAGCCGCCGCTCTATTTTGAGAGCTTCTTGAGAACCGATATCGGCCACAACTGGATGGTCGAATCCGGCAAATGGCGGACCCACGGCGAAGATCGCCTGGTCGGCACGAGCGGCGAATTGGTCTGTAAAGTGCCGATCAAGCCAAATTTCGTTGCTGAGTTCAATGTGAAATCGTTGAAAAGCGATAGCTCGGGGCGATATGGGATAGCCCTTGTCGGCGAATCGGAAAGAGCATCTATTTTAATTGACCCAACAAAAAAGACCCTCGAGCTTATCGGCAAAACCAGTATAAAAGCCGCCCTGCCGTCGCACTTCGACCTCGGCGTATGGCATACGATTATTGTGCAGCAGCATAACGGCCGCCTGCAGGTCAGATTCGACGAGATGACCAAAATCGACACAAAACTGGACATTGACGCTGCTAGAATAAGCCTGATCGCCGGCGATTGCGAGGCTGCGTTCGGATGGTGCGGATTCTGTAACTATGAGGCGGGCGAGCAGGCTATGTAGCCGGGAAAGGGACTCTTTTGCTGAGTAGAGAGCGCGTAATCGAGACAATCAACCATCGCACCCCGGATCGAACTCCTGTTTACGGCTGGGTAAGCGCGAATCTGACCGACAAAATCGAGCCTGCTTTTGGCTCCGTTGCCCAGTTTGAGGACAGATATGAGTTCGATTACGCTCATTTGTTTGGTGGCCCGCCAACCTATGACACGAAAACCCTAGAACATCTGAACGCACGGCTTGGCAGGCTGCCTGAGCCGATAGAGATGCTCGATGTGCCGATGACTGATCCCGATGATCCTGGCGCATATCAGGGCATAATCGAGGGCATCAGGCATCACAAAGAATCTCGCGGGCGGTTTGTATATATGCAGACTCCTGGCTTTTTTGAGGCTATGAACGGGGTGTTCGGCATCGAAAACCATCTCGCCTATCTTCTGCTCTACCCACAACAGATTCATGAGCTATACTCGCGTCAGGCAATATGGAACGCGGCCTTCGCGATGAATTGCATCGATCTCGGTGTCGATATGATCCACATTTCTGATGATTGGGGAGCGCAGAACTCGCTTATGTTTAGCCCGCAGATTTGGTGGGAGATGCTCTACCCATACCACAAACACGTGGTCGATGCTGTGAAGTCTCGTGGATGTTATGTCAGCCTCCACAGCGACGGCAACATAATGTCTGTGCTGGATGGTGTAGAGAAGCTGGGTTTTGATGTGGTGCATCCGTTCCAAGAATCCGCAGGTATGGACTACTCCGCTTATCTGTCGAGATATCGACATAAGTTTACGATAATGGGCGGGTTGGACGTGCAGACCACGATAGGGTTCGGCAATTTCGATGCTTTGGCGTCCGAGATACGGCGTGTGCTGGGTCTGTTCAAAGAAGGCGGGCTATTATACTGCACGACCCATTACGTCCAGTCGCACTGCTCGATTGAAGAACTCACCTTCGCTTACGATTTGATATATGACACTATTCGGAAATAAGCTTATAGGCGGCTCATCGCCTACCGGCGATCGACCAGATTCACATCCTGCCGGAGTTTTATGATCTGGTTTGGCGGATAAAGCCCCTTCTTCAACGATACGCCGGGGTAGATCAGGCAGTTTTTTCCGACCAAAGTCGCAGGATTGGTTACGACATTGCTGCCGGTCTGACAATTGTCCCCGACCACAGCCCCGAACTTCACCAGCCCTGTGTCGTATTCTTTTCCGTCTATCGTGATTTTAATTGAAGGCCGCTTGCCGGTTTTTGGATCCTTGCAACTGGAAATCGGCACATTTGAGAGCACTGTTCCGGAGCCTAAATTGACCCCCCGGCCGAGTATGCTGTCTCCCACATAGGCGAAGTGAGGAGCCTGAGAAGTGTCCATCATTATGCAGTTTTTCAGTTCGGTCGAATGCCCCACAATGCAATTATTGCCTATCAGCACATGTCCGCGAATATATGCGCCGTGTCTGATCTGACAATTTTTACCGATTATCGCAGGCCCTTGCACAAATGCACCCGGCTCGACCACCGTTCCCTCGCCGATAACCACCGCATGTACATCATCGACATACGCCCCCGGCATAATCACCCCTTGCACTGTGCTATCGCCATCGACGCTGGTGATATACTCAAGCGCAAAACGCCCAACTCGACTCAACACTTCCCATACGTAATCGACGCCATCAAAAACTGCCTTGAACTCGAAGCCAGTCAAATCGAAGAAATCAGATGGTCTCAGCATAATCCGTCCTTGCAAAATACTGCGGCAACATACTGCCCGGTAGAATGATTATAAAGGCCTTGCTGTGGCCTGTCAAATAAAAATGTCGCCCACTCCGCTCGAGGTCTGGAATACTATCGCACAGGCCCGCTGAACATAACGATATTCTATATAAATCGTACAAAAACTGTATTGCGATACAGCAAACTGAAGTGGTATAATATCGGTTGTACGGTACTTCGAATTTGATCAAGTCCGCTTTATCGGAGGTTATTTCGTGGCTGAGAGAGGCAAGATTAGTAAGACCGGGCGTGCGTCAACCCAATTTGGTAAGGGTGGGGCGCAGGCTGTAGTCATAGAGAACGATAGCTCGAGAGGCAAGGTTTTCGTTGAGGTTAAGAAGCTTCTGGGAGAAGCTAAAATAGGTTTCCAGAACCTCAGTTCAGGGCACCCGATCATTATCAACAAAGGGCAGTTCGCTGAGGCTGCGGGGGTTATCAAGACCGCCCTCGTCGAAGGAGACGCCGCTCGATATACGATTGAGGCTGAAGAGCCGAACCAGGTCGTGTTTGTGGAGAATACCAACAAAGAACCGGCCAGAATGGTTGTCAAAGAGAGTCCGTTTGCCTGGTACGCCAGCAACTGATTGTCTGGCTGCAGTTTGTCTTCATAATGCGGAGGCCTGCCAAAGCGGCAGGCCTCTCGATCATCTACGACACGTAGCGCCGCGCGCCGACTATGTGCTTTGCATATTTTTGCAAAGCATCTATTCGCACACCGGTGCGCGGAGTGGAGGCGTGGATGAATGTCCCGTTGCCGAGATACATCCCCACGTGACTTACGTAGCCTTTCATTATATCGAAGAACACCAGATCCCCAGCCTTCAGTGAGTTACCCGCGATTTTTGTGCCTGTCTTATATTGCTGCCTGGCTGTTCTGGGAAGACTGATGCCGAGCTGCGAATAGACGTAACGCACAAAACCTGAGCAATCAAACGCCTTTGGGGTTGTTCCGCCCCAGCGATACGGCGTGCCCAAATATGTCTTAGACAAGTCGCATAGCTGCGCGGGAAGTCCCGGAGGCTCCGGAAGAGGGGCTGCAGGCTTGATGCCTGGCTGCGGGTTGGTTTCGAGAACGACTACGATTTCCTGGAGTGAGTTGTTTTGTGAAGTTGATTTTTGTTCATCTCCACTTGCAAGTGTGGATATTGCAAACAGCAAAAAAAGAAATGCTGCCGCGCACCACATACTGCGGTAATACAATGGGCAATTCCTCCCAGTTGGATTCCTCCCCACCGCGCCTGTGGAACTGCAAAGCTCCTCACCGTACGGAATTGTCGGTCGGCGCCCCTTCCTCTATTCTCCAGGCTCGATATAGCTGAGCCTGCTGCAAACACATGAGCTATAATAACACACAACATCCCCCACGTAAAGCTGTTGTGTGTGTGAAATGCGAAATAAGTCAAGTAAATATCATGCTTGGCAGCTATAAATCGCTGTTCAGCTCTTTGTAGTAGGCCACTCGTCGCCGTCGATGTATTTCTCAGCGGCCGTCGCAGCGATGGCCCCATCGGCGCACGCGGTGACTATCTGGCGCAGCAGCTTTTGTCGGGCGTCCCCAGCGGCAAATACGCCCGGAATGTTCGTGCGCATATTTTCGTCGGTGATGATATAGCCTGCGGGGTCGAGATGCACGCGGCCCGCGATCATTTTGGTGTTAGGTTCAAGACCCACCAGCACGAACACGCCATCAATCGGCAGGTTGATCTGTTGTTTTGTCTGCACATTCTCCAATATTACGTGATCAACCGAATCTTTGCCGCCGATTGATTTGACTACGCTGTTCCACTGCACAGTGATACTTGGGTTTTGAATCGTGCGTTCCTGCAGGATTCGCTGTGCTCGGAACTTATCACGTCGATGGACTATTGTGACCGACGATGCATAGCGGGTGAGGAAATTAGAGTCCTCAACGGCAGTATCTCCGCCGCCGACTACGACTAGTTTTTTGTCCTTATAAAAAGCCGCGTCACATACCGCGCAATAGGAGACCCCACGGCCGATAAACTCGATCTCCCCAGGCACCCCAAGCTTGCGCGGGTTGGCTCCCAGGCTAAGAATAATGGTCTTGGCTTCGATCCTTTCGCCGTCAGATGCCACCAGCGCTTTTTCTTTTGAGTCAAGTTCGAGACTGGCGATTTCAGTGGACTTCATCTCGGTACCGAATCGCTCCGCCTGCTCCTTCATCGACATGGAAAGATCAAAGCCGGAGGTGTTTTCTATGTGACCCGGATAATTTTCAACCTTATCACACATTGCCACTTGGCCACCAGGGTAGTTCCTCTCTATCAAAATGGTCTTCAGCCTTGCTCTGGAGGCATAAATTGCGGCAGTCAGACCAGCCGGCCCAGCGCCTAGTATTGCAACGTCATACATACGATTACCCTCACAATGATGATAATTTGATTGTACCAGATCATAATTCTCCCGGCAAGCTCAGGGCCACTTGCATATTGATGGGGTTGCCAATTCGGTGTGCAACGTGCGATAATTCGCATGCGATGAGTCCAGCAGCAAAAACCTCCAAACAAACGAGAGCCTATCTGCTAACCGGGGATGACGATTTTAGCAAGCAGCGCAAGCTTGAAGCGCTCTTGGCCGAACTAATAGACCCTGATTTTGCCGATTTCGATCTGGAGAGGATGGAGGGAGACACTGCTGCCGCGGACCGCATTATGGCCGGGCTTGGCATTCCTCCTTTTTCATCGCCTCGCAGGGTAGTGCTTGTAAAATATGCCAATAGAATGGATGAATCCGAGCAAAAAAAGCTCGCTTCACTGCTCCCTCAAACCCCGAATGCAGGCTGTTTGATCCTGGTGACCCCTGCGGCGGAAATAAAAGACGGCAAGCCGCGCAAGGGCAGTGAGGTTGTGGCGGATGTATCCAGGGTGATTCGCAAAATCGGTGAGGTGATAAAAACCGGCCAGGAAAAAGGTGCCGCCAAGACCACCGCCGCCCGCCAGTTTGCGCAATCTCTGTTTAGCGATGCCGGAAAGAAAATTGATCCGAGGGCGCTGTCGGATTTCCTGCAGAGGGTCGGTTCCGATCATCTACTTCTCACTTCCGAAGCTGCAAAGCTGATAAACTACGCTGGCGATTCTACGGCCATCAAACCCTCCGACGTTGCATTTGTGACCAGCGAAACCCCCGAAGAGAAAGTATTCAAAATGGTCGACGCGGTCGGGGCGCATAAGCCAGCCGAGGCTATGCGCTATCTCAACGAATTATTTGACGCGGGCGATCAGTCGGCTGCGGACGCACCAAAGGTCCTCGCCAACCTGGCTCGCACTTTCAGGTTGATGTGGCAGTATAAGATGCTTTCTGGACGAGGTGTTCGAAATTTCAATAAGGGGTCGGTCCCTGCGGAGTTGCAAGCTCTTCTGCCATCCAACCCCAATTTGCTCGATGTTCTTAGCAGGCAGGCTTGGCAAGAGAGGCGCATCCAAGCCTCGGCGTCGCGGTTATCACAAGAGCAACTGATACGGGGCTTCGATGCGATAGCAAGGGCCGATGCAATGCTGAAAGGCATCGAAGGCGGAATCCAGGAGCCTCGAATGATAATGGAGCTGCTCGTGCTGGAGTTGGCCAAATGAGCTTTGCCTTGCGACTTATGTTCTTGATGCGGCTGGGTTTATAGATCAGTGAGCCTGTCTGGGGACTCCTCTGTAACCGCAATCTCTATTGGAGCGCGGCTATGGGCAGAGTTTACGAGAAGATTGAGGAGAGCGTGCAGAGGTCGCTGCCGTAAATACATATCTCTACCCCTCCCCGGACACAGGGAGGGGCAAGCTGCATTACTTTTTCGGCGGAAGACGATCAAGGCGCCGTCGAGATATCCATCACATACTTTCGAGCGCCCTTCACAGCAGTGAAAATCGTTTTCGGCCCCTCTTGTTTGACTTGCACAGGCCCCAGGCTCTTGCCGTCCTCATCGTAAGCAGTACATTTCTGAGCTTTCGCTTCGACGGCGATCTCCTCATTGCCAAGGATATCAATTATCTCGACCCCCTCTGATTTTCTCCTGACCGCAACCGCACCTTTAGTGGAGATGCCGCCGATGGCGGCGTGATTCCCGCGGGCGTCCAGATATTCGTACTCAGGGGATTTCACATAATCCACTCGGCGCCCACCCAAAAGTGCGCTATACTCGAGAAAATCGCCTTTTTTGCTCCTGGCGAGCCAACCCCATCGCGGCAGTTCGTATCCGTCAACTTTCCATACGCTATCCGAGCCGTTAACAAATATCTCCAGCCCGTTGCGATAGAGCACACGCAGGCGCGACAGTTTCAAAGCATCCGTAGCAATCGCCTGCGACGGCGTCATCATATTGCCTGCCGCATCCGCATACTCGATTGTGGACACACTTTGCATCGCGTATCGTTTCTGTAACTGCTGCATCATATAGTATGATCGGCAGGCCTTCTCGATGCCGTGGAATTCCTCAACCAGATAGCCGATATGCCCGTAAGCGATCGTCGCCGCCAGGAAATGATCGACGCTAGCCTCTATGACTTCCGGCTTCTCCCAGCCTGGCTCTCTGAAGAATTGGCCCATCCACGGCATACCAATATCGCATTCCAGTGGGTGTATCTTCAGCAAATCGAACACTACATTGAGAGGCTCTTTGGAGAAGTTGGTGTCGTCATAAGCCAGCCCATAGTTGCCGGACGCCAACCCCGCATACATCCAATGGTAGGCTCCTTCGGACCAAATCGGCCCATACACTTTTTGATCGTTAAGCAGCAGCTCCCCATACGCATAAAACGTCGCGGCGAATGTGCCGGCGCCTGGCACTCGCGCATCGTAGTCGCAGTAGTTCCAGGGCGGAACAGCGGTATGAACATCCGTGTAGGCCGCGGTCGACTTGTATTTTTTCTTTATCAGCGGCGCATATTTGGCGTCCATTTCCACCGCCCGCGAGGGCTTCAAGGCATAATTGCGCGGCCAGGCCGGTCTCCAGTTGCCCTCTGGGGTAAACTGCGGCATATCCTCCGTCCAGTTTTCATTAACCGGGGCCATATCGCAATAGTTTGTATACAATCCCGACAGCCAGCCCAAAGATTTTTGATGTGCGACATAGTCCTGCAGAGCCTTGTCTCCCCCCTTGCCCGGCGCGGCCTTCGTGCGCATTGTAAAGCTCTCCCCTTCGTCGCGCCAACTGATCTCGTGATTGCACTGCGTCATCATATCAATTCCGTATGATCGCAATTTGCGACTGCGTTCCATCTCTGTGGCATAGTCTCCCGGGCCCCAGCTTTCCTGCCAAAGCCGCTCACCCGCGACTTTGCCTCGCGGACTTGGAGGATTTGCAATGGTCGGCAAGACCTCTTCAAAAACAGGGGAGACTGTCAAGAAAACGCGCTCATACATATCGTTTCTTCTGCCGTCGGTCTTGGCGTTATATCTCACCCCGCCGTTGATCTTGGCTGAGTTTTCTTTTATCCAATGCTCCTCAAAAAGCCCAGAGCCATTCGAGCGATACCAGTCCGCCCACACAGACGCAAAAACCGGCTCATCAGGCTCACCGGAGCATAAAACCTGCGGCTTCCTTTGCCAATCGAAGCTGAGATACGGCACTGGGATCAAGCGGGGCTTCGCCGCGCCTTCAATCTCGCCAAACAACAATCCCGTCGCTCGGCCTCCTCGACAAATAACATCCATCACCAACGATTTTTGCCACAGCCTCAGCACATATTCTACTCGAGCGGGTCGCCTGTTTTGCACCAGCTCAAAGACCACTCGCAGACTATCTCCGTCAATTTTTGCTTCGGTCAGCTTCCCGGTGGCTAACGCCCCATCAAGCTCCACCCCGCCCAGGCTAAAAGGCTTGCCAAATCGTTTTCCATTGATAAACACAACTATTTCGTCGAGTTTCCCATCGACTGGCTTATAGGCATATTTAATCTCCGCATCCCTGCCCTTGTATAAGAATTCATAAGAACCTTCAACAGTCATGTTCAGGATGCAGCGATAATCCTTAACATAGTTGGTAGGCAGGATAGTTTGCTCACGAGTCGGGAAAGGCAGCTTTCCATCGCCGGTTCCATTTAGCCCCTGATCCTGCCCGGGCAGCAAAGTAAGGTTTCGCGACGGTCGTGGTTGGAACACCAGCGGCTCAAGTTTCTCCGTATAAGTATAAAGCCCGCCAAAATAGATCGAGCGAGGCTCCGGATTGTTGATTCCCTCAATTTTTATCCCGCTGAGCTTCATCGACTTCAGCGGTTTGTCAAGTTTCGTATGCGCCAGCCACCATTCCTTCCAGCGCATCTTGCAGTGGGCGAGGGCTTGTTCTTTGCCATTCGAGTCGACCACGATAGCAGATACGACGACAAAAGGTGAGCCTGGCTCCGGAGCCCAATCCCACACGTTGCCATGCAGCCACATATTTATGCAGTCAAATGTATCGACAGGGATCGGTTGAGGTGGTCGAAGGATAACAGTGCTGCTGTCTTTTTTACCAGTGTAGGTGAGCTTGCCGGTGAACTCCTTCCACATCTTCTGTTCACGGCTCAGCACGAACTCCGCATCGGCATCGTCGTAACACTCCACCGTCCACCCGTTGATGTCCTGAAAATCCACCAGAGGTGTGCGGATATCCTCGCGGCCGGCCATCTCATAAGGACGCTGGCCCGCCTTTTCGGAGGCTGCCGGCGTGTTGATGGCTTTTTTGACCATTGGATTGCCCTCCCCAGTCGAAGCTGTCAGCATAATTAGCCCAATAACGATCGCATTCCACGCATACTTCATGATTAACCTCAGAATCTACAGGCCGCCGGATCAGTTATTGTAGAATGATACCAATGCGGCGTCATTCACGCACTTTATCGGCACATTGAATTTAGCCGCCGCAGCCCTGCAATCCTCGTATTCAGGCTGGACATTCAACACTTCGCCGCCCATACGCGCAATCTTTAACCTGATCGGGCCGTATTTGGTTTTCGCGGTCTCAATCTCTCGGTTGAGGCATATTCTTTTGCGCTCATCGATGCGCAGACCGATTGAGGTGGTTTCCTCGAAGATAATTTGACTGAGCGCGTCAATTTGCACAGGCTCGCAAATGACGGAGAGCAGGGTGGCGGGCCGACTCTTTTTCATCTGTATCGGGGTCAGATACACATCCAACGCCCCCGCTTCAAACAGCCTCTCCATCACAACTTCGTATATCTGCGGGCTTAAGTCGTCGATATTGGTCTCAATAATGGCAGCGTCTGCAGCCGACAACGGCTCAGCCACAGCTTCTCCCACAACGACTCTCAACACATTCGGCAGCCCGAAATCATTTTTACCGGAGCCATATCCTGTCGATTCTATGCTCATTGCGGGCATAGCTGCAAAACTCTCGGCCAGTGCAGAGACGATTGCTGCTCCCGTCGGAGTGACGATTTCCCCCTCAACGCCAAGCTCTCGCCACGGCTTGTCTTTCAATATCTCCAAAGTGGCGGGAGCGGGCAGGGGAAATGTGCCGTGGGCGATCTCCACCATGCCGGTAAACGTCGGGATAGGGCTGCAATATATCTTATCTATGCCCAGCAGTTCCAGACAAACACAAGCTCCGACAATATCCACAATCGCATCCACCGCGCCGACTTCATGAAAATGTATCTTGTCGATAGTCGTGCCGTGGATTTTTGCTTCAGCCTCGCCGAGCAGAGTAAAAACCGCAATCGCATTACGTTTGACCCTGTCCGAAAGATCGCTGTGCGAGATAATATGCTCGATGTCCGTGAACGACCGACCGTGTGAATGTGAATGCTCGTGGCCGTGGTGATGATCGTGGCGGTGATGATGGGTGTGGACGGTTATATCGCACGCCGATATTCCCCGCTTGGTGACTCTTTCTCGTTCGAGGTCGAAATCGTGGATGTGTAGTTTATCCAACTCGCCTTTGAGAAGTTCGAAATCCGCCCCCGCATCTACGAGCGCTCCCAGCGTCATATCCCCGCTGATTCCTGCAAAGCAGTCAAAATACGCAATACGCATCAATTCGCTCCAATCTATGCTGGTCGTATGCTTTGGTGTTATATTTTATGAGGGGAATTGATCATATGGGCCAGATATCCTGCGCCGAATCCGTTGTCTATGTTGACCACGCTCACCCCGGCCGCACATGAATTGAGCATAGCCAACAGCGCCGCCAGCCCGCCGAAGCTCGCGCCGTAGCCAACGCTGGTAGGAACCGCAATCACGGGCCGATCGACCAATCCTCCGACCACGCTCGCAAGTGCACCCTCCATTCCAGCCAGCACAATCAATACATTTGCGCCAAGAATCCGCTCCTTTTGGTCCAGCAGCCTGTGAAGCCCCGCCACCCCCACATCATAAGCTCGCTCAACCCGACTCCCAAGCGCAGTCGCAGTCACGGCAGCTTCCTCGGCAACAGGGATGTCCGCCGTTCCGCCGCACAAAACCATCACATATTGATCGTCACCGGCAAGCTCCGCTCCGCTGCGCTCGGGCTTGCCCGCCACTATTATCCTCGCCGCCTCATAATATTCAATGTCGGAGATATGTTCGCACACGGCTTCATATACACATCGATCCGCTCGCGTCGCAAGAATACAATTATTGTGCTCGCGAAGCCGTTTGAGAATCTCGATTGTCTGCTGTGTGGTTTTGCCCTGACAAAAGACAACCTCAGCCACCCCATTTCGCAACTGCCGATGGTTGTCCAGCTTCGCAAACCCCACATCTTCATACGGCAGCGAGCGCAGCCGACGCATGGCGTCATCGACGTTTACATCGCCGGCCTTGATATCTTCGAGCAGTTGTCTGAGCAGCTTCGTGTCCATAAATCTTGGCGTCTGAGCGCCTTAGGAGACTATCTGTTGCCGATTCCCCATTCTTTGAAATTGTGATTTCCGACCAGTGGCTCGTTCATACTGCCTGTGCGAAAGCCCGCTAAATCCAGCGTGATATAGCCGTATCCGAGGGCGCGGAACCGATGCAGCACAAGATTACGCGACTCCGTAGCCAGTATTGCATGCATGTCCTCCGGCATCAACTCGATCCTCGCCACATTGCCGTGGTGTCGGACTCTGCACTGCGTAAATCCTAATTCGTGCAAAATACACTCCGCCGCTTCTACCTGGCCAAGAATCTCCAGCGTCAACCTGGTTCCGTAGGGCACTCTCGAGGCAAGGCAGGCGTAAGACGGCTTGTCCCAGGTCGGCAGCCCAAGTTCACGCGATATCTCCCGCACCCGTTCTTTGGTAAGCCCAAGTTCCTTTAGAGGACTTCTCACCCGCAGTTCCTCAACAGCTTTGGCTCCCGGCCGAAAATCGGATTCATCGTCCGCGTTGGTGCCATCCAGCACATGTTTGAAGCCGAGGCTGTCGGCGACCTCGCGCATTATCGAAAAGACCGCGATTTTGCAGTGGTAACATCTATCCGGATCATTTGCAACCAACTTTTCTATTGCAAGCGCATCCATCTTTATGCGTTCGAGGTGAAGCCCGAGTTGTTGGGCGATGAGCACGGCATCGTCAATCTCAGATTTAGGTATCAAAAAAGAGTCTATAAGCACGCACACTGCGCGTTCGCCGAGCGCATCAGTAGCAGCCTTCGCGACCAGAGCGCTATCAACACCACCGGAGTAGCCAACCACCACGCCCTCCATCGCCGCTATCATATCGACAAGCTGCTGATATTCGTTCATCCTAATACACCTCTTGGCGCGTCTAAATTGACCGCGCCGCGACCGTTTCTAAAACAAAAAGCCACCAGGTCGCGTGGCTTTGCAGGTCGAGGCGGCCTTTCAAATAACCTCGCCGCAGCCCAAAATAATCTACTCGACCATCAATTAGACTATAACTATTGTGATGGATATTGTCAAACGTGCAGGATTGTGGGCGACGTGTGGTAAAACAAGAAGTGTGGCTGCCGGCAGGCGGGCATCGATGCGCCGAGATAGCCATAATACGTGCACCTGGTAGGAACGCAGCTATGTCATTCGAAAAAGATTTCGAACTGGCCAGATATAAACTGGATCAGTCAAGAGACTCAAGACAGGCGATTCTGGAGCGCTTCCGAATCGAGACCGATTTCGCTGCGGGGCTGGCCAAGGCCCTGGGCAAAGATGATTGGAAAGAGCTTATTGTTAAGGCGATAGAGCACGTCGACAAGTGTATGACAACCCACAGCTTCGATTGCGCCAACGTCATCGCGCAAGCCGAAGAAATGCTCGCGCCCATCGGAAAGGTCGCCAAAACCTACACCATACATACCTGTGGCCACGCCCACATCGACATGAACTGGATGTGGAATTGGCCGGAGACCGTCAACGTCACTCATGACACGTTTATGACGATGGACAAACTGATGGACGATTTTCCGGAGTTTCGTTTCTCGCAGAGCCAGGCCTCGACCTACTTTGCGATGGAGCAATATTGTCCGGAAATATTCGAGATGATCAAAAAACGGGTCAAAGAGGGCAAGTGGGAGATCACTGCCAGCACTTGGGTAGAGGGCGACAAAAACATCACCTCCGGGGAATCTCTCTGCCGACATCTGCTCTACACGCGCAAGTATATGAAAGAGAAGTTCGGCCTGGAGCCGGAGGATGTCAAAATCGACTGGTCCCCGGACACATTTGGCCATGCGCACACCATCCCATCGATTCTTGCGCGGGGAGGCGTCAATCGCTACTACCTCCACCGAACCGCCCCTCATAAATGGCTGTTCAAATGGCGCTCGCCGGATGGCTCGGAAATTTACACGTTCAAAGATCGCGACAAATACGTCTATAACGGCCCAATTGATCCGGCCGATATGGCGGCGATGCTCGTGAACTTCACCACAGAAACCGGCCTCAAAGATTATCTTTATGTCTATGGGGTCGGCGACCACGGTGGCGGCCCAACAAGGCGCGATTTGCGCAAATTCCGCGAAATATCGCAGTGGCCGATATTCCCGACAGTGAAGGCAAGCTCCACCCGTGCGTTCTTCGATGCGGTCGAAAAATCCGGAGCCGATCTGCCGGTGGTCGATGAGGACCTCAACTTCACATTCGAGGGTTGCTATACCTCTCAAAGCAACATCAAGCGGGCCACTCGAGTCAGTGAGATAATCCTGCCCGAAGCCGAGACGATGGCGCTGATAGCCGAGAACGCTGCCGGAATGGATTATCCATTTGACACGCTGTTCACGGCTTGGCGGCACACACTGTTTAACCATTTCCATGACATATTGCCGGGTTCCGGAGTGCATGCGACCTACGAGTATTCTCAGGGGCTTTTCCAGGAGATTCAGGCCGCGGCGTCCACTATTCGAACTCGCGCTTTGCGCAAGCTCGGCTCGCGGATCGACACTTCGTTTGCAGCGCCTGCATCGGATTCCACATTCGGCGCATCTCTCGGAGATGGGCTTGGGGCAGGGGCAGGGGACCCGTCTGTTCCGGGTGGAATTACAGGATGGAACGCGGGCGCGATGTCTGCCGAACCGGTTCTCATCTACAACCAAAAGCCCTGGGCACGCAGCGAGACGGTGTTCGCGAAGATTTGGAATAAGCCGATCGCCGATGATCGCGTGGTAGTAAAGGACGCATCCGGCGCCGCGATTCGGGGTCAGGTAGTAGGCAGAGGCCACTATTGGGCGCACGAGTTCACGACCATCGCTTTCAAGGCCGATGTTCCGGCTTTGGGCTACAAAGTCTACGCAATCGACAGCGATCTCGATGCTCCTGCGGGCGGTGATGCTCGAATTGATCGAGTATTCCCCGACGGAACCGAGAGCATGATTACGGAGATCAACGATTCCGGCGTAATGGAGAATGAATATCTGAGGGTGGAAATGGACTTCCCATCCGGGGCCATCAAACATCTCATAGATAAAGAGACGGGTTATGACTTCGTGCCTGAGGGCAAGTTGATGGGAGTCATCGAGGCCTACGACGAGATCCATCGGGGGATGAGCTCTTGGGCTATCGGCCAAATTGGCAAGGTCGAGGCTCTGACTCAGGGAGGCAAACTGCATATCGCCCAGCACGGCCCGAATCGCGTCGCATTCAGAAGCGAGCGCAAATTCAGACAATCCACAATTGCAGTTGAGATCGGGCTTAACTCCGGTTCGAGACAAGTGGATTTCAAGCTCAACATGCGCTGGGTTGAGATCGGCACTCCGGAAACCGGGGTTCCGATGCTTCGAGCGGCGTTTCCTGTCAACATCAAAAACGGCGTGCCGAGATATGAGATACCCTTTGGCTCTCAAACCCGTGAGCAAAGTCTCCAGGAGATACCTGCCCTCAAGTGGGTAGATCTATCGGATGATAAGCGCGGGGCTACTTTGGTCAACGATTCCAAATACGGCCATAGCTGCGTCGATGACACTTTGCGGCTGACTTTGATTCGCTCCAGCTACGATCCGGATCCGCTCCCGGAAGTGGCGGACCACGAGATCAGGTTCGCAATCACCCCGCACGACGGCGCCTGCGATATCAGCGCGGCAACCAGGCTGGGCGAGCAGTTCAATTCGCCGATGGCAATAGCCAGCATTGGAGTTCAGAAAGGCGATCTGCCGGCTGAAAAGAGTTACGTCGAAGTGCTGACCCCTGGCGTGTTCTGCTCGACGGTGAAGAAATCCGAGGATGGAAGCGGGGTTGTCATCCGCCTGTTCGAGATGGAGGGGAAAGACACCACGGCACAGGTCAAAATATCCGAACTGGCAAAGCCCGGTTCCGCCGCGGTTGAAACCGACGTGCTGGAGAGGCCAATGGCGCAGAACTCTGCAAACATGGCCGGCGATGTCGTCTCCGCCTCGCTGCCCGCCTACGGCCAGGCGACAGTGAAGATAGGCTAATCAATCGGCCTTAAGAACGAATGAGGGTGGCGATCTCCGCCACCCTCATTACAGAATCTCGACTTTTAGCTTGCTTAGTAAATCAGTTTGACAATCGCATCAGCCAGCTTCGTCGGGTCGTGCCTGACGACATCCGTCTGGCTGATGAAATCCCCCAACACTGGCCGATATCCCATCTCTCTGATCGCTGCGACATTCGGCTCGACGAAAAACTGATTGGACTCCGCATATTTGTCCAGCAGCGCCTTTCTCGGCTCTGTCTGATTGACCAAAACGTAGTTAAACGCCTTGAGGTCGCTGTGTTCAGCCATCGCTTTGACATGATCCGCCGCGCTAAAGCCGTCCGTTTCTCCGGGTTGGGTCATTACGTTGCACACATATATTTTATCCGCATCAGAAGACGCAATCGCCTCGGGAATCCCCTGGACAAGCAAATTCGGGATGATACTCGTATACACGCTTCCCGGCCCCAATACGATGCAATCCGCCATCTCTATCGCCTTGATCGTTTCATCGAGTGGTTTGATGTTGGAGGGATGAAGCAAGATGCTCTTGATCGGAACGCCCGCTTCGCAAATATGGCTTTCCCCCTCCGCCAGTGTTCCATCTTCGAGAACCGCCTGCAGCCTCACCTGTTGTATCGTCGATGGCAGCACCCGACCCCTGATCGCCAGAATATTGCTGGTCTCTTTAACAGCACGCTCAAAATCTCCGGTTATTTGAGTCATTGCGGCGATCAGCAGGTTTCCAAACGAGTGCCCGACGAAACCTTCTCCATCGCCGAATCGATACTGAAACAACTCGGTCATAAGAGGCTCCGCGTCGGCTAGAGCGACCAGACAGTTACGAATATCCCCTGGTGGCAGCATGCCCATTTCGCGCTGCAGCCTTCCCGAACTACCCCCATCATCAGTCACCGTGACAACAGCGACGATGTTGCTCGTATATTGTTTGAGGCCTCGCAGCATCGTCGAAAGCCCGGTTCCGCCTCCGATCACCACTATCCGCTGACCCTGCGACAGATATCTGCGCTGAAAAACCACATCAGCAAGCTTGCCGTGCAACTCAGGGCTAACGACGCTGGTTATTGATCGCACCACCTGTCTGAGGCTGACAAAGATAAGCAGCAGCCCCAAAGCGATGAACCCAAGCCCAAAGATCAGCTTGTTGTTTGGGTCGTTGAGTGTGATGCCGCGCCATTTCCAAGCCATATTATACATAGGCCCCGCAATGTCGATTATCTGCGTCCCCACGAGCACCACAACACCGGCGAATGCGACCGCCACCCCCAACGGAATCAAAAGCAGCCACCGCTTCACCCGCATCCCCGGATATAACCATTTTAGTGAACTCATCAATCCTTTGATGCGCATTGTTCTACCCTCGTCCTCGGGCGAGATCTCTATGTTCCACTCGAACTGTATAGTTCGACGCGTCCAGGAAACGGGCCAACTCCGACGCCACGACCACGGACCTGTGCTTGCCTCCCGTACATCCGATCGCGATGGTCAGATAAGCCTTACCTTCTCGGAGATACTGCGGCAGGCTGAACTCCACAAGATCGAACAGCTTCTCCATAAGCGGCTCGGTCAGCGGATCGGACAAGACATATTGCGACACTTCTTCGCTTGTGCCGTTAAGTTCACGCAGCTTCGGAACCCAGTATGGATTGGCAAGAAATCGAACATCAAATACCAGATCCGCATCCAACGGCGTGCCGTGCTTGAAACCAAACGATACCACTGCTATCATCAACCGCTCCTGGCTCTGCGACGGCCCAAAAAACTCGCGGATCAGTCTGCGCAGCCCCTCGGCTTCCAGATTAGTCGTATCGATGATTTTATCAGCGTTCTCTTTCAGATCGGCAAGCATCGATCGTTCGAGCGCAATAGCCTCCAGTATACTTCTTTCTTTAGTGACCAGCGGATGTTTGCGGCGGGTTTCCTTGAATCGTTTTACAAGTTCGGCGTCGCTGGCGTCCAAAAATAATACCACCGGCGGCTGAAAATGCTCCACAGGCTGCTCGCGAAGCTGGCGGCATATCGGGATCAACTGATCGAAGAATTGCCCCGCGCGAACATCCACGATGATCGCCACGTTCTCAGCCTCAGCGGGAGGTTTCCAGAAGTCGATGGTGTTCGGCAGCGCTCCAGGGGGTATATTATCGATGCAAAAAAAGTTCAAGTCCTCGAATGTGTTGGCGGCCATCGATTTCCCTGCCCCGGACATACCCGTCATAATAACCAACTGCTTTTGCTTTTTCAATTATCGCACTCCTTGATCGGCCAGCTTATTATTGTGCTGAGGAACGCATACCCGAGCGAGCCAAACAATGCACCGGCAAAATTCATCTCCCCGCCGGTCAATCTGCCCGCCATCCAAAACAACGCGGAGTTTATCACAAAACTGAACAGCCCAAACGTCATACAGTTGATCGGAAGCGCAAGCAGGGTTATAAATGGACGTATAACCGCGTTTATTATCGCAAGCGCCGGTACAAAAACAGCCAGTTGCCAGGTAGAATGCCAATGCATTTCAATCCCCGGCACCAGTCGCGCCAGCCACACGGTTATTATCAACGCCAGAATCCCGGCTGCCCATTGCAACAACGATTGCCACATTAGATATCGACCCCTTCGATGCGCAACAACACGCGCTTCCATTCCAATCCCGGGCCAAATCCCCCAATAGCTCCCCCGGCCGCCACCACTCTGTGGCACGGAACAATAATAGGCACGGGGTTTCTGGCCATCGCACTCCCCGCGGCACGGGCCGCTTTCGCTCGGCCCGCCATACGCGCCAGCTCACCATAGGTTACCAGCGTGCCGTATGGAATCTTTTGAGCTTCGCGCTGCACCTCCTCGATAAATGGCCCCTGCGGCCCAAGGTCGATCTCCACGTTGGAGAAATCGACTTTCTCGCCATCGAAATATCGCTCGAGTTTGTCGGGCAGGTCGCCAAACCTGCCGATATCTTCCACGCTATTTTCATTCAGCCCTGACTCGATCAATTTCAGGGCTTCTTCTCTCGTCTTTTGAGGCAGTGTGGAATATGCCAGCTTGCCATCGTGCCCCGCAAGCGCAATCCAGCCGCTTTTAGTGTTGAACGTGCAATAATAGGTCATTCCATTAACCTCGCTTTTATATCATTCAGGCTCTTGGTGCAGCGCTCGATACACGGCCTCTGCCGCCGATCTGCTCATCGACGGCGCCGCTTCGAGTTCGGCGACGCTGGCGTTTCTTATTTTTTCCAACGAGCCAAAATGCCGCACCAAAGCCCGACGCCTTTTTGGGCCGATGCCCGGCACTTCATTAAGTATGGACGCGCGCATAGCTTTCCCGCGCGATTTGCGATGAAACGTGATCGCAAATCTGTGCGCTTCATCTCTTACTCTCTGCAGCAGATGCAACGCTTTGGAATGCCGCGGCAATATCACAGGATCGGGCTGTCCGGGCAGAAATATCTCCTCGTGCCGTTCAGCCAGGCCGATAATAGCCGGCGCCTGCTCGCCTGATGCACGAAGCGACTCCAGCGCCGCGTTCAACTGGCCTTTGCCACCATCAATCAACATCAGATCCGGCAGGTTCGCAAACGCCTCCCCTCGCCGAAGACTGCCGGTCAGCCTGCGGGTAATCACCTCTCTCATTGAGGCATAATCATCCGGTTTGCCTTCTGTTTGGGCGATTTTGAACTTGCGATAGTGCGCCTTTTTGGGCTGGCCGTTCTCGAACACCACTAGTGAGGCCACCGTATAAAACCCCTGTATATTCGATATATCGTACGCCTCAATACGCCGAGGTAGGGTGTTGGAATGAATCGCTTTCTGCAAAGAGTTGAGTTCTTCGTCGATGCGCTCCTGATCCGTCGCCAGCTTCAGTTTCAATTGTTTGAGCACCAGATCAGCGTTTTTGTGCGCCATTTCCACGAGTTGTTTTTTTTCGCCGCGCTTGGGGGTTGCGATCTTGACCTTCGCCCCCTTCTTACGTTGCAGCCAGTTTTCTATTATATCCAACTCCTCGATTTCGGTGTTTAGCAGAACTTCTCGAGGAATAAACGCCGCATTATTATAATATTGCGTCAAAAACTCAGCGGTGCTTTCTTGAATGTCTTCTTGCGACACATTCTTCAGCATAAAGTGCTCTTGGCCGATGAGCTTGCCGCCGCGCACAAAAAACATCTCCGCTATCGCGTTGCCATCGTCGGTAGCCAGTACGATAACATCTTGATCCTCAAGTGCGCTGGAGATAACTTTCTGGCGGGCGATCAGTTTTTGTATCGACAGCACTTGATCTCGCAGCTTTGCCGCGCGTTCAAAATCCAGGTTTTGCGCCGCTTGCTCCATTTGAGCGAGCATCTTGTCCACCAGCTCATCGCGGCGACCCTCGAGAAACGCCATCACATCTTTAATTACGGCCATATACTCTTCGTGCGATATCTTTCCTGCGCATACACCCGTGCACTGGTTGATATGATAATACATGCAAGCTCTGCCGTGAGATTGCTCCGGGTCTTTATAGCCGCACGGCACACGAAAGATACGCCGTATCAGCCGCATGGTTTCTTTTACCGCTTCATTATCCGTATAAGGCCCGTAGTATTTGTCCTTTTCCTTGGGCTGCATTCGCAGTTTGCGAACATAAGCCACCCTCGGCCATTGTTCGCTTAAAGTGATAGCGATATAGGGGTAGCTCTTATCGTCGCGCATCAGCACATTATAGTTCGGCTGATATTGTTTTATAAGATTACTTTCTAGGATGAGCGCTTCTAGTTCACTGTCGGTAACGATGGTATCCAGATCGACTATCTCACCCACCATCTGCTTTTTTCGTGGGCTGAGGTCGGCGCCTTTTTGAAAATAGCTGCGCACTCGATTACGCAGCAGCTTGGCCTTGCCGACGTAGATGATTTTTCCGGCGTCGTTTTTCATCAAATAGCAGCCGGGAGAGGCAGGCAGGGAGGCGAGTTTGTCTGTTAACTTCACGGGATATTCGTTCCTCAAAGTTGTCATATCCAGCGAATCGGTCGAATCGTTGGAGTAGGCGTTATTAACCACATCCACCACCTGCTTTCCTCAGCAAAATTCTATCATTGCACCTGTGTTTGCACAAGCGAAGCGGACGGAAAGCGACAAAGGAATAATCATTGGAATGAGTTCAGTTCTGCGTGT
>LSQX01156675.1_pt1 | contig 57590 bp, 50 predicted proteins | sample 654561 | NCBI WGS metagenome assembly LSQX01 (sample SAMN04489861, study PRJNA283612) | anaerobic digester metagenome | isolation source: 4 biogas reactors fed with cattle manure at either 37C or 55C with and... | place: Denmark: Kongens Lyngby | collected 2014 | reverse complement strand
GGGTTGGTGCCCCAGGTCACGAACGGGGTGAGCCTAGTGGCGTCGACGGTGATCTCGGCGTCGAAGGTCGCCCCCTCGTCGGTACGCAGCGTCTGCCAATAGGCGACGGCCTCGTCCCACTCGGCCCCCTCGGGGGCATGGGGCCGGCCCTTCAAATAGTCAAAGGTGGTCTGGTCGGGCGCGATCATGCCGGCCTTGGCACCCCACTCGATGGAGAGGTTGCACAGCGTCATGCGGCCCTCCATCGACATGTCCTCGATCGCCTTGCCGCGGTATTCGACCATGTGGCCCTGGCCGCCACCGGTCCCCACCTGGGCGATGAGCGCGAGCGCGAGATCCTTGGCGGTCACACCGTCGGGCAGATCGCCCTCGACGTTCACCGCCATGGTCTTCGGCTTGGCCTGCGGCAGGGTCTGGGTCGCGAGCACGTGCTCGACCTCGGAGGTGCCGATGCCGAAGGCGATCGCGCCGAACGCCCCGTGCGTCGAGGTGTGCGAGTCACCGCACACGATCGTCATGCCCGGCTGGGTGATCCCGAGCTGCGGGCCGATGATGTGCACGACTCCCTGGTCGAGGTCGCCGAGGCTGTGCAGCCGGATGCCGAACTCCTTGGCATTCTGGCGCAGCGTGTCGACCTGAAGCTTGGACACGGGATCCGCGATCGGCTTGTCGATGTCGATCGTGGGCGTGTTGTGGTCCTCGGTGGCGAGGGTGAGATCGGGGCGGCGTACGCTCCGGCCGCTCTGCCGCAGGCCGTCGAAGGCCTGGGGGCTCGTGACCTCGTGCACCAGGTGCAGGTCGATGTAGAGCAGGTCGGGTTCGCCCTCGGCCGTGCGCACCACATGGTCGCGCCAGAGCTTCTCGCTGAGGGTCAGGGGCCGATCGGCGTCAGCCGCGGCGTTCGTGGGCTCGTCTGTCATGACTCCATCCGGGGGTTGGCGACCGGCGAATATTGATGAGGTGCTTAAGCGCCACTTAGGGCATATCGAGCACACCGTCAGCAACGTTTCGCAGAGCGGACTATAGGAGTGCCCAGATTGTGGACACTTGGCAGTATCACTCTATGGACAACACAAGCGGTGTGGGAGTACTCGACAAGGCCGCACTGGTGCTGGGAGCACTGGAGACGGGGCCTACGACTCTGGCGGGGCTGGTCACAGCCACCGGCCTGGCGAGGCCGACGGCGCACCGCCTGGCGGTTGCGCTGGAGCACCATCGTCTCGTTGGGCGAGATCTGCAGGGTCGTTTCGTGCTCGGTCCGCGCCTCGCCGAACTCGCTTCCGCCGCCGGTGAGGACCGCCTCCTGGCCACCGCTGGTCCGGTTCTGGCTCGCCTGCGTGACATCACCGGTGAGTCGACCCAACTCTTCCGCCGCCAGGGCGATCTGCGCATCTGTGTCGCCGCCGCCGAACGCATGTCCGGTCTGCGCGACACCGTGCCCGTCGGCAGTCAGCTGACGATGGCGGCCGGTTCCGCCGCCCAGGTCCTCCTCGCCTGGGAGGAACCCGACCGCATGCAGCGCGGGCTGCGTGGCTCCCGCTATTCCGCCGTGGCCCTCGCCTCCGTCCGTCGTCGCGGCTGGGCCCAGTCCGTGGGTGAGCGCGAGGCCGGGGTGGCCTCCGTGTCCGCTCCCGTGCGGTCGCCCTCCGGCAAGGTCATTGCCGCGCTGAGCGTCTCCGGCCCGATCGAGCGGCTGTCCCGTCAGCCCGGTCGCCTGCATGCCCGCGCGGTCATGGCGGCCGCTGACCGGCTGTCCGAGGTCCTGCGCCACAGCGGTTCCGAGAGCTGATTGGGCCTAGGCTCATCCGGTGATGAGCAAGCCACTCCCCCCGTCGACCATGGCCTCACCGCACCCTGCATCGTCCATCCCCCGCACCGCAGACTGGTGGCCGTGGGCACTGCTCGGCTTCCTCGGCGCTGTTCTCGTCGCCGGCATGGCCTTCGGCGTCGGCTATCTCGAGGACGGCCCACGCGGCTGGCTCGAGCGCAATCTGCCATGGACCCGGGAAGCAGTTGGCCGCTATGTCGCCAGGCTCAGCGGCCTGACCGGCTCCTTGTTGCTCTTCATCGCCTGGTGGCGACTGCGCCCACCTCGCCGGGAGGCTGACCGCACACCGGCCGAGCAGCAGCGCGGCGTACCCCTGCGGCGCATCGCCCTCCTCTGGACCGTCCCCTTCCTGCTGGTCCCCGCCCTGCTGACGGCGGACGCGTACGCCTATGCCGCCCAGGGCTGGCTGCTGCACCAGGGGCTCGATCCCTACACGTTCGTCATGGGCTATCCGAGCCCGTTCGCGGAGAGCGTCTATCCGACCTGGCGGCCGACCACGGCGGTCTATCCCCCGCTGGCTCTTCACCTGCAGCACTTCATCGTGGACCTGACCGGGGCCCACCCCTATTGGGCACCGGTCGGCATGCGGCTCATGGCCCTCGCCGGGTTCGCGATCATGATCGCGGTCACCCCGGCACTCGCCCGTGCGGTCGGCGCCGACGAGCGTTCTGCGCTCTGGTTCGTCGCGCTCAACCCGCTGTTGCTGATCCAGTTCGTGGGCGGCGCCCACAACGACGCGCTGATGGTCGGGCTCGTCATGCTTGCGCTCTGGCTGGCGCGGACGCGGTACGGGCTCGTGACGGGCTCCATCGTCATCGGCCTCGCGGCCGCGGTGAAACAGCCGGCGGTGTTCGCCGGCATCGGCGTCGTCCTCCTCAACGTGCTCGGTGAGCATCGCCGCCCCGGCACCCCCGTCCCCTGGCGCACGCTGCTGACGCGCCTGGTGCTCGGCGGCGCGATCGGTGCCGCGACGTTCCTCGCCGTGTCCGCTCCGCGCAATCTCTGGTTCGGCTGGCTCAGCGACAACGCCGGCTCCCCCAGCCTGGTCATCAACCACTCACCGCTCAGTTGGCTCACCCAGGCCGCGCTTGCGCTCAAGGCGCCTGTGAGCGTGGTCGATCCGGTCCTCTCGATCGTGTCGGCGGCGCTCACCGTCGCAGCGTTCGTCGTTGTGACGAAACGCTGGGCGCTCACCCGTCCGATGCGCTTCACTGCCGGACTGTTGCTCGCGTTCGGCTTGCTGGGTGCAGCGATCCAGCCCTGGTACATCCTCTGGGGCGGCCCCCTCCTCGCCTTCTGTCACCCGTCCCGGCGCGTGGTCCGGTTCGCCGGGGCCGTCACCCTGCTCCTGCTCGTCTCCGGCGTCCTTCAGGAATACCTCTCCCCCGCCATCGTGGTCCCGTTGGGGGCTGTGATTGCCCTGGCGTGGTGGCGCTGGGGGGCCCGTGTCACGGGGGTTGCCCAGCACGTCTGAGACCCGTGGAAGTACGCCGCAGCGCGGCTCCGGGCACCCTCTTCGCCCTGCTAGGTTGGCGATCATGACCGAGGCAGCGAACCCCGATTTCATCCGTGCACTTGTCCACCGTGACAACGAGCAAGGGACCTTCGGTGGGCGCGTCCAGACCCGGTTCCCACCCGAGCCGAACGGCTATCTGCACATCGGTCACGCCAAGGCGATCGTGATCGACTTCGGCATCGCCCGGGAGTTCGGCGGCGTGTGCAATCTCCGCCTCGACGACACGAACCCGGACACCGAGGAAGCCGAATACGTCGACTCGATCATTTCGGACATCGAGTGGCTCGGCTTCACTCCCCCGGAGCCGACCCTGCACGCGTCGGACTATTTCGGCCAACTCTACGACTGGGCAGAACTGCTCATCGGCAAGGGCCTTGCCTATGTCGACGACTCCGACGCAGAGACGATCTCCGCCGAACGCGGCGGCTATGGCCAGCCGGGGGTGGAGAGCGCGTTCCGCAATCGCAGCCCGGAGGAGAACCTCGACCTGTTCCGCAGGATGCGGGCCGGTGAATTCCCCGACGGTTCCCGCGTGCTGCGCGCGAAGATCGACATGAACCACGAGAACATGCAGTTGCGCGACCCGATCATGTATCGGATTCGCCGCGCCCACCACTACCGCACCGGTGACGAGTGGTGCATCTATCCGACCTATGACTGGGCCCACGGGCAGTCCGATGCGATCGAAGGCGTCACCCATTCCCTGTGCACGCTGGAGTTCCAGGACAACCGGGCGCTCTATGACTGGTATCTCGAGCAGCTCCCGCTGCCCAGCGACCGCCCCCGCCAGACCGAGTTCGCCCGACTGGAGATCACGCACACGGTCACGTCGAAGCGGCGTTTGCGCAGGCTGCTGGAGGACGGCGTCGTCGACGGCTGGGACGATCCCCGGATGCCGACGCTGCGTGGTCTGCGGCGCCGGGGCTATCCTGCCGCGGCCATCACGGAGTTCTGTGACTACATCGGGGTGACGAAGAGCAACTCGCGCCAGTCGATCGAGCTCCTCGAGTCGTTCGTGCGCCGGGAGCTCAACAGAACCGCGCAGCGCCGCATGGGCGTCACCAGGCCGTTGAAGCTGATTCTCGACGATTGGCCGGTCGGGGACGACGGGCAGCCCGTGGTCGAGTGGTTCGAGCTCACCAACAACCCGGAGAACCCGGACGACGGCACGCGCAGGGTGCCCTTCACCGGCGAGTTGTGGATCGAGTCCGATGATTTCGCCGAGGTGCCCCCGCCCAAGTTCTTCCGCCTGTCACCGGGTCGGGAGGTACGCCTCCGTGGCGCCTTCCTGGTCACCGCCACCGGCGTGGACAAGGACGAGGCCGGCAATATCACAGCCGTCCACGCCACCCACGATCCCGAGTCACGCGGTGGCAATGCGCCGGACGGGCGCAGGGTGAAATCGACCATGCACTGGGTGTCCGCGGCCCACGCGGTGGAGGCGACGGTCGTGCTCTATGACCGGCTGTTCAGCGCTGAGGTCCCGGGCGAGCGGACCGGTGAGCCCCTGGACGATCTGAATCCGAACTCCCGTGAGGTCCTCAGCGGGTGCAAGGTCGAGCCCGCGCTGGCGGACACCCCGGCCGGCGAGGTCGTGCAGTTCGAGCGCCTCGGCTATTTCGCCCACGATCCGCGCGAACCACTGCTGTTCCACCGGACCGTCGGGCTGCGCGACGAGTGGGCGAACATCCAGAAGCGCCAGGGCAAATAGCCCGGAGCCGGGCGGACTCGCCCGCGCGGGGGGACGTCAGCCGTCCAGTCGCGCGGCGATGTCCGCGGGGAAGCCGCCGGTGGCGAGCGGGCCCCAGCGTTCCGGGGTGATGCGGATCAGCGATTTCCCCTGCGTACGCATCGCCGCGCGATATTCGTCCCAGTCCGGGTGCTCGCCGCTGATGCACCGGAAATAGTCGACGAGCGCCTCAACGCTGTCCGGCTGGTGCAGCACCTCCGCCTGACCGTCCACCTGCACCCAGGCGTCATTCCAGTCGTCGGAGAGCACGCACACGCTGACCGCGGGATCGCGTTCGGCATTCCTGGTCTTTGCTCGACCCGGATAGGTGGAGATCACGATGCGGCCCTGGTCGTCCACTCCCCCGGTCACGGGTGACATCTGCGGCGTACCGTCCTTGCGCCGGGTCAGAAGGATCATGCGGTGCCGGGGACGCACGAAGTCGAGCAGCTCCGCACGCTCAACCGTCGTGTTCGTCGCGATCTTGCGTGCCATTGCGGTTCCTCTCCAGGGGCCATCCCAATACAGCCAAGTAAAGCAAAAAGCCGGATGCCCTGAAAGAATTCAGAGAATCCGGCACAAGTAGCCCCGACGGGATTCGAACCCGCGCTACCGCCTTGAGAGGGCGGCGTGCTAGGCCGCTACACAACGGGGCCTCTAGCTGAAGAAACCTAGCACGAGCACGAATGTTGCGCTAAATCGCTTCTCCGCTGGGGTATAAGGACTCGAACCTCAACTAACTGAACCAGAATCAGTCGTGCTGCCAATTACACCATACCCCACTGCCACTGGTCTCCCAGGGCTCTGGATTGCCGTGACTTTCGCCCCGGCAACGAGGAGAAACATTACTCCACGCAGGGACTTCACCGCAAATCACATGCCTGTCAGTGTGCCGCTGGGCGGTGAACCTCCGGCACTGTACGCCGCACTTTCATGGCCACCGCCACCCCCGCCGCAATGAGCGTGATGATGGAATAGACGATCACGTCGGAGAAGGCCCGGGCCCAGCCCAGCTCGGTCAGAGTGCGGCTGGCGGCGATGGTGGAGGTGAGCCCGGCCAGGGTGAATGCGAAGAGGTTGTTGACGACGTGCGCCGCCACGGCCGCCTCGATGCCGCCGGTGCGGAGCACGAGCCATCCCATGACCAGACCGAACGCAAACCGGCTGAGGAACAGGGCGAGATTCTGGGTCCCGTGGAACAGCGAGAACACCAGGGCTGACGCCACGACCCCGAACCAGGGATTGGCGACCAACGATCCGAGTGCCTGGAGGAGATAGCCCCGGAACAGGAACTCCTCCGCGGCCGCCTGGAAGGGCGCCGTCAGCAGGATCACCACGAAAAAGACCCAGAATCCCTGTTGTGGCTGCCAGGTCGTGTCGCGCAGCACCATCGTCCCGATATAGGCCCCGAACACGACCGCCGCGACACCGAGGCTCGCCAGCAAATAGCGCCACCGGGGTCGGCCCTCGACCGACCACAGATAGCCCGGGCGCACCATGTGCCACGAGCGCAGCATCAACAGGCAGATCGGAATCAGCAGTGCGATGTGCAGGTGGGAGGCCAGCATTCCCTCCCAGTGCTCGAAGCGCTGCGCGGCGGCAAAGAACTCCTCCTGCGGCTGCTCCCGATGACCGACCCGCCAGGCCACCAGCAGGACGCCGGAGGCGAGCGAGCTGCCGATCAGGATCCAGAAGACCGGTGTGAGCAGGACTCCCAGGACCGAGCGCCACCAGGCGTACGACTCCCCCCGCAGGATCAGCGGATAGGTTGCGCCCGGCCGGGGATCCGCCAACCCGGGCGATCCCCAGCCGTGAGTCCGGGCGAGGGGCTCGCCGGCCACCTCAGGCCTCGATGCCCGCGCGAGCTCGTGCCAAGCGGGCGAGCGTGGAGGCCCGGCCCAGCAGTTCCATCGATTCGAACAGCGGCGGTGACACCTTGCTGCCGGTGAGCGCCACCCGGACGGGACCGAACGCGAACTTGGGCTTCAGCCCCAGACCCTCCACGAGCGAGGCCCGTAGGGCGGCCTGGATCGGCTCCGCCTCGAATGTCTCCAGCGACTCCAGCGCCCCGATCGCGGCATCGAGCACCGCGGCATCGTCGGCCTTGAGCTGGGCCTTCTCCTCGATCTCGATCTGCTCATCCGGGGTGAACAGGAAGCGAAGTTTCTCGACGACCTCGTCGCAGGTGTTCAGGCGTTCCTTGATCAACGGCGTCGCACCTTCGAGCATGCCGAGCTCGTCCGCCCGCGGCGGATCGCTGATGAGCCCCGCGTCGACCATGAACGGCACCAGATGCGGCACCAGCTCGGCGTCCGGGAGCATCCTGATGTGCGCAGCGTTGATCGCCTCGCACTTCTTCTGATCGAACCGTGCGGGGTTGCCACTGACACGCCGAATGTCGAAGGCTTCCGCCATTTCGGCCATCGTGAACACATCGCGGTCCTCGGCGATCGCCCAGCCGAGCAGCGCCAGATAGTTCAGCAGACCCTCGGGCAGGAATCCGCGCTCGCGATATTCCGCGAGACCGGACCCGGCATCGCGCTTGGACAGTCGGCGGTTCCCCTCCCCCATGACCATGGGCAGGTGGCCGAAGATCGGCGTACGCCCCGATCCCACCCCGAGCTCGGCGAGTGCCTCGTGGAGCACGATCTGGCGCGGCGTGGACGACAGCAGATCCTCCCCGCGCAGCACATGGGTGATGTGCATGAGGGAGTCATCGACGGGGTTGACGAGGGTATACAGCGGATCGCCGTTGCCCCGCACGATCACATAGTCCGGGACATTGCCGACCGGGAACGTGATCTCGCCACGCACCAGATCGTGAAACGTGATGTCCCGGTCCGGCATGCGCATGCGGACGACGTAACCCCGGCCCTCGCTCTCATAGGCGGCGCGCTGGTCCTCCGGGAGATCGCGACAGTGCCCGTCATAGCCAGGGTCCCCACCGGCGGCGGCGGCGCGTGCCTCCTGCTCCTCGCGGGTGCAATAGCAGCGATAGGCCCGGCCGTCGGCAATCAGGCGGGACACGATGTCCGCGTACAGGTCCCTGCGCTCCGACTGCACATAGGGCCCGTACGCCCCGCCCTGCTCCGGACCCTCGTCAGGGTCCAAATCGAGCCAGTGGAGGGCGTCGAGCACGCCCTGCCGGGATTCCTCGGTGCTGCGGGCCGCGTCGGTGTCCTCGATCCGCAGCACGAACGTGCCACCGAAGTGGCGGGCGAAGGCCCAGTTGAACAGCGCGCTGCGGACGTTGCCCACGTGCAGGTTGCCGGTGGGCGAGGGTGGGAAGCGTACGCGGACCTCGCTGGGCCGGATGCCGCCGAGCACCTCCGATTCGTCGGTGTGGACTGGATGGGACGCGGGCGCGTCGGTCACTGCTGAGCTCCTGCTGGGTTGTTGCGGCTCCCGACCACCGGGTTGGCGAGGGTGCCGAGTTGTTCGATGCTGACGCTGACGGTCTGTCCGGGCTCCATGAGACCGACGCCACCGGGGGTGCCCGTCAACAGGACGTCACCGGGGAGCAGCGTCATATAGCTGGAGATGAACGATACGAGATCCCGGATCGAGTGGACCATGTCCGACGTGGAGGCGTTCTGGTGCAGTGCACCGTCGAGAGTGGTGGTAATGCGGAGGTTCTGGGCCTCCTCGACCGACAGATGACAGGTGATCCACGGGCCGAGGGGGCAGGAGGTGTCGAAGCCCTTGGCCCGGCTCCACTGCGCCTCGTTGAACTGGATGTCCCGCGCCGACACATCGTTGCCGATCGTGTAGCCGAAGATCACGTCCTGCACCCGCTCCGGCGGGACCTCTTTGCAGATCCGGCCGATCACGACCGCCAGCTCGCCCTCGAACCCGACCTCATTGGAGAAGTCGGGATAGATGATCGCCTCGTCGGGACCGATGACGGCGGTGTTGGGCTTGAAGAACGTGATCGGGGTGTCGGTCAGCTCCTGGCCCAGATCCCTGGCGAGATCGACATAGTTGGGACCGACGGCGATCACCTTGCTGCGGGGGATGACCGGGGCCAGCAGCCGGACATCCGCCAGGGCATGACGTTCCCCGGTGAACTGGACCGCTGAGGCCAGCGGATCACCGCTGATGACCGCGACGGTATCGGGATGTTCCCCGCCGTCCGCGGCGAGCTCGACAAGACCAAAGACCGGATCTCCGCCGGTGGAAAAGCGTGCGACGCGCATTACCCCACCCTATAGGTCTGTTGCGCGGTGAACGGCATACTGCCACCCATGAACAGCAGCGACCTCCCGCGCTTCGACACCGTCGACCTCATCCGTGCCAAGCGGGACGGGCAGGTCCTGACCGATGCCCAGATCGACTGGTGGATCCGGGCCTACACGAGCGGTCACATCGCCGACGAACAGATGGCCGCCCTGGCCATGGCGATCTTCTTCCGGGGACTCGAGCCGCGGGAGCTGCGTCGCTGGACGGCGGCCATGATCGGGACCGGCGAGCGGCTGGACTTCTCCGGTCTGGGGTGGCCCACCGCCGACAAACACTCGACGGGTGGGGTGGGTGACAAGATCACACTGCCGCTGGCACCGCTCGTGGCAGCCTGCGGGGTTGCGGTCCCCCAGCTCTCCGGCCGCGGGCTCGGGCACACGGGTGGCACCCTCGACAAGCTCGAGTCGATCCCGGGTTGGCAGGCATCGCTCACCAACGAGCGCATGCGCGAGATTCTGCGGGACGTCGGGGCCGTGATCTGCGCGGCGGGATCGGGTCTCGCGCCGGCGGACAAGAAGTTGTACGCCCTCCGCGACGTCACCGGCACCGTCGAGTCGATCCCCCTCATCGCCAGTTCGATCATGAGCAAGAAGATCGCTGAAGGCACCGGCGCCTTGGTTCTGGACGTCAAGGTCGGTTCGGGCGCGTTCATGAAGACGGCCGATCAGGCAGCGGAGCTGGCCCGCACGATGGTCGGTCTGGGCACGGACGCCGGCGTACGCACGACGGCTCTCCTCACGGACATGGCGACACCCCTGGGCCGCACCGCCGGGAATGCGCTCGAGGTGCGGGAGTCGGCCGAGGTGCTGGCCGGTGGCGGTCCAGCCGACGTGGTCGAGCTGACGCTGGCCCTGGCCCGGGAGATGCTCGCCGGTGCCGGGCGCGGTGACGTCGACCCCGCCGACGTGTTGGCTTCGGGGAAGGCCATGGACGTGTGGCGCGCGATGATCACGGCACAGCACGGGGACCCGGATGCGCCGCTCCCCCTGGCCCGGCACACCGAGGTCGTCCGAGCGGATTCCAGCGGCTATGCGGCATCCCTCGACGCGCTCTCCGTCGGCCTCGCCGCCTGGCGGCTGGGTGCCGGCAGGGCCCGCAAGGAGGATCCGGTGCAGGCGGGTGCGGGGGTGGAATGGCATGTTCGCCCGGGCGAAGCGGTGCGGCGCGGGGATCCTGTGTTCACCCTGCACACCGACACTCCGGACCGTTTCGAACCGGCGTTGGCCGACCTGGCGGATGCCCTCGTGATCGCCGCGGAGCCCCCCGCGATCGGCCCCGTCGTGCTCGATCGGATCGGCTGAGCACTGTGGCCTCCGTGGATTCTCGTCCTGGGTTCCCGCTTGCCCTTCGCTATTCGGTGATCAACCCATAGAGGTAGGCGTCGCTGAGTGCCTCCCACGATGCCTCGATGACGTTCTCCCCCACTCCGACGGTGGTCCAGGACCGTTCCCCGTCGGTGGTGTCGATGAGCACCCGGACGGTGGCATCGGTGCCGTGTCCCTCGTCGAGGATGCGGACTCGGTAGTCCGTGAGGTCATAGGCCAGGACCTGCGGATAAGCATCGGCCAGCGCGCGTCGCAACGCATGGTCCAGGGCGTTCACGGGGCCGTTGCCCTCGCCCACGAAAAGCCGCTCGATCGCCTTGGCGCTCAGCTTCACGGTCGCCTCGGTGTCAGTTTCATCCGTGCCGTTGGAATGAGTGTTGACCCGCCAGCGCTGGACCTCGAACGGCCGCGGCAGTTGCCCGGTGACATCACGCAGCAACAACTCGAAGCTGGCATCGGCCGCCTCATACGAATAGCCGCGGGCCTCCCGCTCCTTGATGGCGTCGGTCACCTGCGCAGCGACGTCGCGATCGGAGAGGTCGTAGCCGAGCTCCTCCCCCTTGAGCTGGATGTTCGCCCGGCCGGCCATGTCCGAGACGAGCGTACGCATGTCGTTCCCGACCACAGCCGGGTCAACATGCTGATAGAGCATCGGATCCACCCTGATCGCCGACGCGTGGAGACCCGCCTTGTGCGCGAAAGCCGACTGGCCCACATAGGGCTGCCGTGGTGAGCTGGGGCTGTTGGTCACTCCGGCAATCGCATGGGAGATCCGGGTCGCCTCGGCGAGAGAACCGGGCGGGAGGACCTCCCACCCGTACTTCAACTCCAGGTTCGCGACCACCTGCAGCAGGTCAGCATTGCCCGTGCGCTCCCCATAGCCATTGATCGTGCCCTGGACGTGCACGGCCCCAGCCTCGACAGCAGCGATCGTGTTCGCGACCGCGCATCCCGAGTCATTGTGACAATGGATGCCCAGGTCCACCCCGACCTCCGCCGCATCACCGACGATGTCCGGCATCCACGACGGGAGCATGCCGCCGTTCGTGTCACACAGCACCACAACCTCGGCGCCGGCGTCCGCCGCGGTGCGGACGACCTCAAGGGCGTACGCCCGGTCGGCCCGGTAGCCGTCGAAGAAGTGTTCGGCATCCAGGAAAACCCGCTGTCCCTCCGCCACGAGATGCGCGACCGTGTCGGCGATCATCTCGAGGTTCTCGGCGAGCGTGGTACGCAACGCCTGTTCGACGTGACGCACGTGGCTCTTGGCCACCAAGCACGCAACCGGTGCACCCGAATCGCGCAGGGCCGCGACCATCGGGTCGTCCGCGGCCACCCGCCCCACTCGACGGGTCGACCCGAACGCCGACAGTGTCGCGTTCCGGAGCGTGATCTCGCCCGCGCGGACCGCGTCGAAGAAGGCCGTGTCACCGGGATTGGCTCCCGGCCAACCGCCCTCGATGAACGTAACGCCGAAGGCGTCGAGGTGGCCCGCAATCTTCAGCTTGTCGGCCACTGACAGCCGGAGCCCTTCCTGTTGGGCGCCGTCACGGAGCGTCGTGTCATAGACATGGAACGACTCGGGGGCGGCGAGGGTGGGGAAAGGGTGGGAATCCTGGCTCAGTGTCACCCACACAGTCTCGTCAGACGCCCAGAATCTGGCCAGTCCCTCTCGCGGGCTGAGATCGGCCGTCCATCGGGGACGCTGGCACGCCTCAACGAACGCGGGTCAGCCAGCCCTCGACGTCCTCGGCGCGCCCGAACTGGAGATCGAGCAGCGACTGCCGCAGTGCAGACGTGTGTTCCCCCACCTCGCCACCGGCCACCCGGTAGGTCCGCCCGGACTCGTCGGCGAAGCCGCTGATCGGGGTGATGACCGCAGCGGTGCCGCAGGCGAACACCTCGGAAATCGACCGGTCGCCGATCCCTTCCAACAGTTCGGCGAGGCCCACCGGGCGCTCGACCGCGCGCAGACCCTGCTTGGCGGCCAACATGAGGATCGACGACCGGGTGACCCCTTCGAGGATCGATCCGGTGAGGGCCGGGGTGACGAGTTCATCCCCCCGGACGAAACAGATGTTCATCCCACCGAGCTCCTCCACGAACTCGTGGCGGCCGGCATCGGCGAACAGGACCTGGGCGCAACCGTTCTGCGCGGCCTCCTCCTGGGCGAGCAGCGACGACGCATAGTTGCCGCCGCACTTGGCCGCACCCGTGCCGCCGGCGCCCGCACGCGAATATCTGGTGGAGATCCAGATGTCGACCGGTTTCACGCCGGAGGCGAAATAGGCGCCGGCCGGGCTGGCGATCAGCGAATAGGTGACGTGGTGCGAAGCGCGTACCCCGAGGAAGGCCTCGGAGGCGAACATGAAGGGACGCAGATATAGGCTCGCCTCACCGCCGTCGGGGTCAGGGACCCATGCATGGTCCGCACTGACCAGCTGATGGAGGCTCTCCATGAAGGCTTCGACCGGTAGCTCCGGCAACCCGAGACGCTGGGCCGATCGCTGGAACCGCCGAGCGTTCTCCTCCGCACGGAACAACCAGATCGAGCCGTCGGGGTGCCGGTAGGCCTTCAATCCCTCGAACACGCCCTGGGCGTAGTGGAGGATCGCCGCGGCCGGGTCGAGCTGAAAGGGAGCGTAGGGCACCACGGCCGAGTCGTGCCAGCCGTCAGCGACCGTCCAGGTGGCGACCGCCATGTGATCGGTGAACCTCGTTCCGAATCCCGGATTTGCCAGGATGGCCGCCCGCTCGTGCGCGGAGCGCGGATGCGGGTTGGGGCGGACGTCGAAGTTCAGACTCATGCGGGGAACTTATCGCATGGGACGGGCTTGTCCGACGTACGCCGCACAGCCGGATTCGTGAGACCCTTGTCCACTCGATGGCACGATCACTACATTTCGTCTGGTGTCGACGAACCTGAACAACAGCAAGCCCACCCTGGCTGTCATTGGTGGGGACGGAATCGGACCGGAAGTCGTTGCCGAGGGGCTCAAGGTCCTTGACGCGGTGGCCGGTGCCGACGCCTTCGAGAAGGTGGACTATGACTTGGGCGCGGAGCGCTGGCTCCGCACGGGTGAGGTCCTGCCCGACTCGGTCGTTGAGGAACTCAAGCAAGCAGACGTCATCCTGCTGGGCGCGGTGGGTGCCGCCCCCGGTGATACGCGCGTGCCGTCCGGCATCCTGGAGCGCGGACTGCTCCTGCGTCTGCGCTTCCTCTTCGACCACTACGTCAACCTTCGCCCGTCGAAGATCTATCCGGGCATGCCGATTCCGCTCGCGGATCATGTGCTCAATGGCAAGTCCGTCGACTTCCTGATCGTGCGCGAGGGCACCGAGGGTCTCTATTGCGGCAACGGCGGCGTTGTCCGTCAGGGCACCCCCAACGAGATCGCCACCGAGGTCAGCGTCAATACCGCGCTGGGCGTTGAGCGGATCATCCGGGACGCGTTCGTGCGGGCCACCAGGCGTCGCAACCACGTCACCCTCGTGCACAAGCACAACGTGCTGGTCAACGCCGGCGGTCTGTGGCGGCGCTACTTCGAGGAGATCGCTGCGGAATACCCCCAGGTGCAGACCGACTATCTGCACATCGACGCCGCCACGATCTTCCTTGCCACCGATCCGGCGCGTTTCGACGTGATCGTGACCGACAATCTGTTCGGCGACATCCTCACCGACCTCGCCGGCGCAGTAACCGGCGGCATTGGTTTGGCCGCGAGCGGCAACATCAACCCTGAGGGTCGCTTCCCGTCGATGTTCGAGCCGGTGCACGGGTCCGCGCCCGACATTGCGGGCCAGCAACTGGCGGATCCGACAGCCGCGATCCTGTCGACGGCGATGATGCTGGACCACCTCGGCCGCGCCGATGACGCCCGCCGGATCGAGGAGGCGGTCAACTCCGATATCGCCGAGCGCCAAGGCGAGCGGCGCACCACCGCTGGCATCGGTGATGCCATCGCCGCTCGCGTCTGACATCTGCTTCTGTCACAAGAACGGTCAACGTCCGCTGCCGGAGTCTTCCGGCAGCGGCTTTGGCTTTCCCCCGACTCACCGGGAACGGATCAGCAGATCGACGACCGTGTCCCCATCCGGCTGGGTGGCGGTGGTGATCCGCCACACCTCGGCGTCCTGTGCCATGCCCGTTCCGAATCCTCCGATGTTGGTCATGACGCATACCCCTGACAGATCGGGTTCGGCATCCAGGGGGCTCGGAACCCGGTGGCGGCACTCACCGTATTCCTCGGTGAGCCGCGACCACCCCTCAGCTGCGACGGCCCTGGGGTACACCACCTTTGCGGTCAGCTCAAAGTCGTGCGTCTGCTGCCAGGATCCGGAAATCAGGCGTGTGCCGGTGGGGAACTCGGCCCGCACGTGATGTTGGACATGCGCGAGGGTGAGCTCGGTGCAACGATGGCCCAGCCATTGGTTGCGGCACTGCGAGCCGTGTTCGTTGGTGAAACCGAACAGAGGCACGCCCCAGCGTCCCGCGTTCAGGGCCACAGCGGTCAACGCCACCGCCAAGAGCGTCAGCATCACCACCAGAGCATCGGCGTTGCTCCTGCGGCGCTTCCGTCGCCGATCGTCTTTTGCCTGCCCTGATGGCCTATCGACATCCGACATGCCGACAATTCTGCCAAGCAGCCGGTACGCGCGCACGGCGAACGTCCCACCGCCAACTCGACCCCGTCAGGAAACCTGACGGGGTCGATCACGGTCGCTCAGTGGCAATCACCACCTGGGATCAACGGGCCGCGGTGCCCTCGACATAGTCGTCGTCGTGGGACTTGACCCACGCCATGAGACCGCGGAGTTCCTTGCCGGTCGCCTCGATCTGGTGGGACTCGTGGGCTTCGCGATAGCCCTGGAATTCCTTGGCACCGTTGTCCTGGTCCTCGATGAACTTCTTGGCGAAGCTGCCGTCCTGGATGTCGGCGAGGATCTGCTTCAGGTTCTGCTTGACATGGTCGTCAATGACCCGCGGACCGGAGACGTAGTCACCGAACTCGGCGGTGTCCGAGATCGACCAGCGCATCTTGGCGATGCCACCCTCGTACATCAGATCGACGAGCAGTTTGAGTTCGTGGAGGCACTCGAAATAGGCGACCTCAGGCTGATAGCCCGCCTCGACGAGGGTCTCGAACCCGGCCTGGACCAGGTGGGACATGCCACCGCAGAGCACGGCCTGCTCACCGAACAGGTCGGTCTCGCACTCTTCGGTGAAGGTGGTCTTGATGCCGCCGGCACGCAGGCCGCCGATGCCCTTGGCATAGGAGAGCGCGAGGTCCCAGGCCTTGCCGGTGGCGTCCTGCTCGACCGCTACGAGCACGGGCACACCGCGACCCTCGGAGTATTCGCGACGCACCAAGTGCCCTGGGCCCTTCGGGGCGACCATGGCAACGTCCACGTTGGCCGGGGGCTTGATGTAGCCGAAGCGAATGTTGAAGCCATGCGCGAAGAACAACGCGTCACCCTCGTTGAGGTTGGGCTCGATGTCCTCGGCATAGACCGTGCGCTGGATGTGGTCCGGGACGAGGACCATGATCACGTCGGCTTCCTTGGCTGCCTCCGCCGGGGTGACGACACGCAGGCCTTGGGCTTCGGCCTTGGCGCGGCTCTTGGAGCTCTCCGCCAGACCAACCCGGACGTCCACGCCGGAGTCGCGCAGGGACAGCGAATGGGCGTGGCCCTGGCTGCCGAAGCCGATCACGGCGACCTTGCGGCCCTGGATCACGGACAGATCGGCATCGGAGTCATAGAAAAGTTCGGTTGCCACGGTGGTTGGTTCTCCTTGTCGCTCCGGCAAGGCTTCTTGCCGAGAAGTTGGTCCCGGCAAGGGTCCTTGCCGAAAAGTGTGTTTGGCCCGGCCAGTAATGACGGGTTGAGATTAGTGGGTCGGCGCCGGGTGGCGCGACTCCGTTGGGTGTGCTTCGGCGAGTACGCCCGGCAACCCGGGCGTACTCCTTCCGATCAGACGATCCGGATCGGGCGGGCGCGCTCGCCCCGACTGGTCCGGTCGGTCAGTGACCGGCTGCCTCGGCTGAGGGCAACGACGCCGGACTGAACATATTCCTTGATGCCGTAGGGCTCGAGCATCCGCACGAGCGCCTCGATCTTGTCCGTGCCACCGGTCGCCTCGATGGTCATCGAGTCGGCCGCGATGTCCACGGTCTTGGATCGGAACAGGTTGACGATCTCGAGCACCTGGCTGCGGGTCTCGGGGGTCGCCCGGACCTTGATGAGCAGCATCTCCCGACGCACAGCAGTGTCGTCGAGCTCCACGATCTTGAGGACCTCGACCAGCTTGTTGAGCTGCTTGGTGAGCTGCTCCAGCGACACCGGGTCAACGTGGGCGACCAAGGTGATCCGCGACAGCGCCGGGTCCTCGGTCGGGCCCACGGCCAGGGATTCGATATTGAACCCCCGACGGGAGAACAACGCCGCAATCCGGGTCAACACGCCCGGCTTGTTGAGGACGACGACCGAGAGGGTGTGGTGTTTGAAGGCGCTCACAGGACCTCTCCTTCCCATTCCGGAGCCATGTCACGGGCGATCTGAATGTCGTTGTTGCTGGTACCTGCGGGGACCATCGGCCACACCATGGCGTCCTTGTGCACGACGAACTCGACCACGACCGGACGGTCGTTGATCTCCAGCGCCTGCTTGATGACGTCATCGACCTGGTCCCGTGACTCGGCCCGCAATCCAACACAGCCCATGGCCTCCGCCAGCTTCGGGAAGTCGGGAATGCGCCACGAGTTCAGGTCGGTGTTGGAATAGCGTCCGCCATAGAACAGGGTCTGCCACTGCCGAACCATGCCGAGCGACTCGTTGTTGATCACCGCGATCTTCACCGGGATGCCCTCGAGCGCACAGGTCACCAGTTCCTGGTTGGTCATCTGGAAACAACCGTCACCGTCGATGCCCCACACGACCTCACCGGGATGGGCGACCTGGGCCCCCATCGCGGCAGGCACGCAATAGCCCATCGTGCCCAGCCCACCGGAGTTGAGCCAGCGATCAGGGGTCTCGAATGGCAGGAAGTGCGCTGCCCACATCTGGTGCTGCCCAACGCCGGCGACGTAATAGGCGTCCGGTCCGGTCAGCTCACCGATGCGCTGGATCACGTGCTGTGGCGAGAGGCTGCCGTCCTCGGGCTCGTCGTAACCGGTGGGATAGCGCCGCTTCATCTCGTCGAGATAGGCGACCCAACCGCCGTAGTCCGGCAGTTCGGTCTCCTTGAGGCGGGCGACCAGTTGGGTGATGACTTCCTTGACATCGCCGACGATCGGGACGTCTGCGTGCCGGTTCTTGGAGATCTCCGCGGGGTCGATGTCAGCGTGGATGACCTTGGCTTCCGGCGCGAACGATGACAGTTCGCCCGTGACCCGGTCGTCGAACCGCGTGCCCAGGGCGATCAGCAGGTCGCTGCGCTGCAACGCGCCCACGGCGGACACCGAGCCGTGCATGCCGGGCATGCCCATGTGGAGCGGATGGCTGTCGGGGACCGCGCCGCGCGCCATGAGGGTGGTCACGAGCGGAATGCCCGTCAGATCCACCAGCTCCCGGAGTTCTTCGAAGGCCTTGGCCTTGACGACTCCACCACCGATATAGAACGCCGGTCGGCTGGCGGCTGCGATGAGTCGCGCGGCTTCGCGGATCTGCTTGCCATGCGGCTTGACCGTGGGCCGATATCCCGGCAGTTCAAGGGTCTTGGGCCACTCGAAATCGCACATGCCCTGCAGAGCGTCCTTGCTGACGTCGACCAGCACGGGACCCGGGCGACCGGAGAGGGCGATGTGGAAGGCCTCGGCAACGGCCACGGCAATGTCCTCGGGCCGTGTGACGAGGAAGTTGTGTTTGGTGATGGGCATCGTGATGCCCCGGATGTCGGCTTCCTGGAACGCGTCGGTGCCGATGGCCTTGCTGCTGACCTGGCCGGTGATGGCAACGATCGGGACCGAGTCCATATAGGCGTCCGCGAGCGGGGTGACGAGGTTGGTGGCGCCGGGCCCGGACGTGGCCATGCAGACACCGACGCGCCCCGTGGAGACCGCATAGCCCTGCGCGGCGTGTCCAGCGCCCTGCTCATGGCGCACCAGAATGTGCCGGAGGATCTCGGAGTCGAAGAGGGGATCGTACGCCGGGAGGATCGCCCCACCGGGAATGCCGAAGATCACCTCCACGCCGGCCATCTCCAGGGACCGCACGAGGGCTTGTGCGCCCGTCATGGTCTGAGGCGCGTCAGTGGCCGACGAACTCCCCTGCTCGTCCTCTTCCTTGTTCGGCGGCGGTGCCGCCCGGTTGTCTGAGATCTTCATCTGTTCCTCCACGTTCTGTGAGCGTGGGCCGCACTCTGCGCACCCACGTCATCAGTCCGTTCCTCTCGTCGCTCCCCCTGCGCAGGGATCTCCTGCAACAAAAAACCCTCGCTGCCACGAGGCAGGCGAGGGAGCGCATCGGTTGTGGGGGGTTACCCGGCCGACACGCTAATTCGCTACGAGAATCTGGTACTGCTGCACATGCACACAATGCCTCATGCTTCCAGTCAAATCAACTTCTGCACAGGCCCGACCACATCACGGACCGTCCGGACAAAGCCAGCGGCCACGGGCTTTCTAGCCCGTGGCCGCTGCTGTGTCTCAGAGCGTCACATCGTCATCGGGTGACAACGCTGATCTGCCCATTCACCCACTCGATGTAGCCGCCCTGGAAGTTGGATCGGCGACCCCCCTCGACGGCGAACTCGTCGCTGACCGGGTAGCCGAGCGAGGACCGCTCCGCACCACGACGAAGCCATTCGTCGCGGATCAGGCCATGGACCTCCCAGGCCCCCGTACGCGGGCTCCAATAGATCGAACCACCCTCGAAGTTGTTGAACCGTCCGACGCGGTCAGCGGTCGGCAGCTCGTTGGTGGTCGGGAACCGCAGCACGGAGGTCTCCCAGCCGAGCGCTGCCCACTTGGCACGGATCGAACCGCGCACCTCATTGGCACCCGTGCCCGGGGACCAATAGATCGAACCGCCCTCGAAGTGGTTGTAGCGGCCGCGGCCGTTCGGCGTACCGATCTCGGACGTGGTCGGCAGGCCCAAATGGCCGGCCTCCCAGCCGAAGCGCGCCCACGTGCCATAGATCGCGCCATAGACACTCCGGGCACCGGTGACACCGCTCCAATAGATGCCGCCGTTCTCGAAGTCGTTGTAGCGGGCGCGACCGTTGGGCGTGGTCGACTCGGAGTTGCGCGGATAGCCGTGGATGCCGGTCGTCGCGTCCATCGTGTCGTGCTGGGCCTTGATCGACCCGACGACCAAGTGGGCGCCGGTGTCCAGCTTCCAATAGATCACCGGTGCCGGGTTGGCCGGAGTGCCGGCGAACCGGTTCATGCGGCCACCGCCGTCCGGAGTGGCGATCTCGTCGGTGGTCGGCACCCCGAGGCGGGCTGCTCCGCCCTGACCCACATAGGTGCCCAGGATCGCGCCATAAACCATGCGAACGCCGGCGCTCTCCGAGTAGTACATGTGACCACGCTCATAGACCTGCTGGCGCCCGATGCCCGGAATCGCGACCTCGGGGCCGACCGGCGCACCGAGGAGAGCCCGGGCGGCGGCGTCACTGTCGTAGCGCTGCGAGATGCGGGTGCTGTAGATCGCTCGCAGAGCAAGGTCGGTGCCCGGCATCGTGATCGCACGCGAGCTCGTGTCGACCCCATCACTCCAGCGGATGAAGGTGGTGCCATCCGCGCTGCGAGGGGCGACCAGGCCGACGGAGGCACCCACCGCGACCTGACGCGTGCTCCCGGGAGCACCGTTGATGGTGATCGGTGCACCGGCATTGTTGGTAACGGTCAGGCCGCGCAGGGTCGGGCGGGCGACATAGGTCTGGACCTGTGTGGCACCCCCACTGTCGGTGACCTTCGCGGTGATGTGCCAATTGGCGAAGTCTGCCGAGCCCACGGAATACGTGGCGTTGAAGGTGCCACCCGTGGCACTCGGGCCACTCGTGCTCTCACACACACTGCCCTTGCAGGACTCGACCCTGGTCTCCCACTGGACCTTGCTGGTGAGATCGCCGTCCTCCCGATCCGTCGAGGAAGCCGTCAGGCTGATCGCATCGCCGACCGCGTACGTGCGGGTCTCGGGGGGCGCGGTCAACGTCAGCGACGGGGTCGCATCGGCGGTGTTGACCCTCACGTCCACCGTGGTCGAGGCACCGCGGCTGTCGGTGACCACGACGCGCACCGGATAGATGCCCGGGCCGGCGTACCTCTTGACCGGGTTGGGTTCGGTCGAGGAGCTGCCGTCACCAAAGTCCCAGCGATAGGTCAGCGGATCGTTGTCGGGGTCACTGGCATCCAGCGTGAACGCGAATTCGTTGGCGGTGCCGGTGGTCCGATAGGTCACCGACGCCACGGGTGCTCGGTTCGAGCTGGAATAGGTGATGCGACGAATGTTCCCGGACGCGAAGTCCGAATAGGCGACGTCACCGTTCGCGGCGTACTTCAGCGACACCGGCACGCCGACCGCGTTGGGGGCGACGTTCGTGGCCCATCCTGCGGGATCCGGACGCGTCACGAGGGCGGTGCCCGCGTCATTGAAACGCATGTTGTAGATGCGGCCGGCCGTGTAGTCGGCGAAGAAATAGGTGCCCACATAGGAGGACGGGTAGCCCGGGCTGCCATCGGGGGTGCCGGTATAGATGATTCCGCCCATCGCGCTGCTGCCCATGCCGGCGCTGCGCGAGTACTCGAAGATGGGCGGCACCGCGGTCACCCCCGCGCATCCGGCGATGCGCGTTGAATATTCGGGCGTGCGAGCACTGCCTTCCCAGCACGGCCAACCGTAGTTGCCGCCTCGACGCACGATGTTGTGCTCCTCGGTGGTGTTCCAACCCACGTCACCCACTATCGGCACTCCCAGGGTGGGGTGCAGCCGAAGACGGAACGGGTTGCGGAATCCCTTGGCGTACATCCGCGAGGTCCACGACTGGGCGCTGCCCGCGACATATTCCGGGTTGCTGGGCATGCCCGCTCCGGTGCGGTCGATGTGCATGACCTTGCCGTACGGCGAATCGTTGCGCTGGGCATCGAAGGCGTCCGGATCCATCTCGAGGAAGCCCGCACCGTCGCCGGTGCTGACCCACAGCGAGCCGTCCTTGTCGACCACGACGCTGTCGATGCCGTGGGTGATGCCGCGGTTGGCGAACCGGAGCACGACACGCTCGGCGCCGAGGCCGTTCGGGTTGCCGGCACCGTCGAACGTGACCGGGAACTCGCTCAGGACGCTTTCGCCACAGGCCTTCTCCTGGGGGCATCGGCCCGGACGTCCATCGGGACGAATCCGCGCGATCCACAGACTGTTCGAGCCACCCGGGCGACCATAGTTGTGGCCCAGGTCGATCGACACGGCACCGAGGTCCTGCTGCGTGGTCACCGCGAGCCTCCCGATCTCACGGTTGACCCGGCCGTCCATGGAGGACCAGCGCACCGACCCACCCTTGCCAAGGCTGAAGTAGCCCTTGTTGTCCGGTGTGAATGCGAAGTCGGTCAGCGCGGTCCCCATCCCGGGCGCGTGACCGGTCGGGTAGTTGACGATCTGGAAACCCGGGGGCACGACCGCGTTCGCGGTTCCTCCTGGGCCGGCCATAGCGAGCGGGAGCGCCAGGGCGAACATCGCCATCAGGCTCAGGACACGCGCACGCAGTGTTCTCTTCATTCTTCCCCCGTAGGTTCTATGGGCATTTCGCAGAATAACCGTCCGGCCCGCTGCGTATTGCTCGCTGACACCCGTAACTCAGGGTCGGGAACAGAACGTTACGGACCTGTTAGCGAGCGCTCAGCTTAACCACGTGGGAAGAGCCCCCGGATTCTGCTCAGATTTCGCGCACTGCGCCGAAGGAAGCGGGGCGCACCATGGCCGCATAGGCCTTCAGCGCCTTCGAGACGACCCGATCGCGGTTCGCAGGCGCCCACGGCACCGGGCCCTTCGCGGCGCGGCGACGCTCCAACTCGGTGTCATCCACGTTGAGCCGGAGCAGCCGCTCATGCACGTTGATCTCGATCTCGTCGCCGTCCTCGATCAGGCCGATCGCGCCGCCCCCGGAAGCTTCCGGAGAGATGTGGCCGATCGACAGCCCGGAGGTGCCGCCCGAGAACCGCCCGTCGGTGATGAGCGCACAGGTCTTGCCCAGTCCACGTCCCTTGAGGAAGGACGTCGGATAGAGCATCTCCTGCATGCCCGGTCCGCCCTGGGGCCCCTCATAGCGGATCACCACCACGTGCCCGGGCTGGACGGTCTTGTCGAGAATCTTGGTGATGGCCTCCTCCTGGGAATCCACCACAATCGCTGTCCCAATAAAGTGGAAGAGCTCCTCGTCGATCCCGGCCGACTTGATCACCGCACCGTCCGTGGCGAGGTTGCCATAGAGCACCGCGAGTCCCCCGTCCGCGGTATAGGCATGGGCAACATCCCGGATGCAGCCGTTCTCGGCATCAGTGTCCAGGCTGTCCCAGCGATTGGTCGTGGAGAACGCCTCGGTCGTGCGCACACCACCCGGCGCGGCATGGAAAAGATCGAGAGCCTGCGGCGTGGCCTTCCCACCGCGAATGTCCCAGGCGTCGAGCCAGGATCGCAGGTCCTGGCTGTGCACCGTGTGGACCGAACCGTCCAACAGGCCCGCGCGGTCCAGCTCCCCCAGGAGCGCGGGGATGCCACCCGCCCGATGGACGTCCTCGACGTGGTAGTCGTTGTGGTTCGGGGCGACCTTCGACAGGCAGGGCACCCGCTTGGAGAGCTCCTCGATGTCGGCGAGCGTGAAGTCGATCTCCCCCTCGATCGCCGCTGCGAGCGTGTGCAGGATCGTGTTGGTCGAGCCGCCCATCGCGATATCGAGGGCCATCGCGTTGCGGAACGCTGCCTTGTTGGCGACGTTGCGCGGCAGGACCGATTCGTCGTCCTTCTCGTAGTAGCGACGGGCCAGATCCACCACGGTCCGTCCGGCGGCAAGGAAGAGCTCGCGGCGATCGGCGTGCGTGGCGAGCGTGGTTCCGTTGCCGGGCAGGGAGAGCCCGAGTGCCTCGGTGAGACAGTTCATCGAGTTGGCGGTGAACATCCCGGAACACGACCCGCAGGTGGGACAGGCCGAGCGCTCGATCTCGAGTACCTCGGCATCGCTCACCGCGTCATCGGCTGTCGCGCTCATAGCTTGGATGAGATCGGTCTTCGCGTACGCCACCCCGTCGATCACCATCGCCTTGCCTGCCTCCATCGGCCCGCCGGAGACGAACACGACGGGAATGTTGAGCCGCAGTGCGGCCATGAGCATGCCCGGGGTGATCTTGTCGCAGTTGGAGATGCAGACCAGCGCGTCGGCGCAATGGGCATTGACCATGTATTCGACCGAGTCGGCGATCAGTTCCCGGCTCGGCAGCGAATAGAGCATGCCGCCATGGCCCATGGCGATGCCGTCGTCGACGGCGATCGTGTTGAACTCCTTGGCCACTGCGCCGGCTTCCTCGACCGCTCCTGCGACAAGCCTGCCCATGTCCCTGAGATGCACGTGCCCGGGCACGAACTGGGTGAACGAGTTGGCGATCGCCACGATCGGCTTGCCGAAATCGTCTTCGCCCATCCCGGTCGCCCGCCAGAGCGCGCGGGCGCCCGCCATGTTGCGGCCATGGGTGCTGGTGCGGGAACGGAGCTCAGGCATGAGGGTCCTTCGGAGAGCGGGGGTGACGCCGTGGGCGTCGCCCGATGGTCGCGTGACTCACACGAGATTAGCTGAGCAGTCAACCCCTCTGCGGGCGGTTCGCCGGCCGGCCCGGTCGAATCTGAACCGGGCAATGCCTTCCGCCAACAGGACGACACACAGCACCGCACCCACCACGGGCCCCAGGTTGGCAATGACGTGCTGGAGCGCCGAATAGGACCGTTCGACCCCGAATCCGTGGGGGAGGAAGACGAGCACGGGGCACAGGGCAACCCAGAGGGTCCAGGCGCCGGCGAGCAGGCGGGCGGCGTGAGACATCGTCGCCGACAGTGCGGCCAGCCCCACCAGGAGCGCCCATACGTGGTGATGGGTCCACGAGAGCGGGGAGGCCAGGCAGGTCGCCAACCCGATCAAACCGACGGCAAGCACCCGCTCTCCCCTGCGCCACCAGACCGATGCGGCGACGAGGGCCACCAGAGCTGCCAGGACGCTCACTGCGAGCGCCAGGAGACTGATCGACGAGCCCGTGCCGGCCAATCGTGCAAAAACGGCGCTCAGCGACTGGTTGCCCACATAGACCGGGTCGCCGTAGAGCTGCCCGGCGAGAACTTTGGCGACGAACACGCGGGTCTCCGTCGGCAGGGCGAGCGCCCCGATTGCCGTCAGAGCCGCAAACGTGCCCACGCCCCAGGCGGCTACCGCGCGGCGGCCCACCAGCACGGCAAGGACCAAGAACGCCAAGGGGGTGAGTTTGATGGCCGCTGCCAAGCCGATCAGCGCCCCCCTGGGAAACCATGGTGACCGCTGCCGTTGCGGCAACAAGTCTGCAACCACGAGAGCCATCAAGAGCGTGTTGACCTGACCGTATCCGAGCGTGGTGCGGAAAGGCTCGAAGGCGAGCACGAGCGCGACGTTGGCCGCAGCCAGGGGCACCCCACGGCGTACTCCCGCCCGGGCCAGGATCAAGCGCTGTGCCAGGACGGTCAGGACCGCCCACCCGATCTGCAGACCCCACTGCGGCAGCCATGCCGCAGGCACCAGGATCAGCGCGGCGATCGGTGGATAGATGAACGGCAGGTCCCAGCCGGGTGTCCGGGTCGCATAGATGTCACCGCCCGCGAGCAGGTCCGTCACGGCCGCGACATAGACATCGAGATCGATCATGGCCGGCTGCCACGGCCGGGCGGACCCGGTCGCGATGATCCAGGGCAGCAGGATCAGTCCGACTGCGAGAGCCGGGGCGGTCTCAAGCACGAATCTGCCCAGCCGCTGGGCGGTCGTGCGGGACACGTCGCTCGTCGCCTCGGTGTCCGTTCAGGAAGCAGCAGTCAGAAGGGCGTGCAGGGCATCCAGCTCGCCACCCGCAGCAGGATCGGGAGCGAACAGTCCCCGCATCCCCGGATGCTCACCGAAGCGCGGAACCACATGCACGTGCAGATGGAAAACCTCCTGGCCCGCGACTGCGCGGTTGTTGACCAGGAGGTTGAGCCCCTCGGCTCCGAGACGGTCAACGAGAAGCCTCGACACGGTTTCGATCGCGGGAGCGATGTCGATCAGTGCGGTGCTGGGCTCCAGAACGTCTGCCACGTGCTGACGGGGGACGACGAGCGTATGGCCCCGGTGCCACGGCGCAATGTCCAGAAAGGCAACCGCGTGCTCGTCGGCATGGATCTGCCGGGCGGGGACGTCGCCGGCGATGATGGCACAGAACAGACAATCCATGCGGAATGACTATCACATGTCAGGAAGGTTGCCACCGAGTGCTCAGCGGACTCGGTTCTCCAATGGCTCGCCCTTCGCCCAGTGCGCCAGTTGCCGTGCGATCAAGGCGTTGGTCCGGGGCCAGAAGGAGGTGGCGGGGCCGCCGGTGTGGGGTGCGATGAGTACGCCGGGACTGTGCCACAGCGGATGATCCTGTGGCAGCGGCTCGGGATCGGTGACGTCCAGCGCCGCCCGCAGGCGCCCGCTGGAGGTCTCGGCCAGCAGCGCATCGGTGTCCACGACGGGACCACGCGCGACGTTCACCACGATGGCTCCGTCGGGCAGCAGGGCAAGCCGCCGGGCGTCGAACATGCCGGCTGTCTCGTCGGTGAGGGGGCAGGCGATCAGAACGATGTCGGCCTCGGGGAGCAGCCGGTCGAGATCGGTGAAGGCGTGGACATCGTCGCGCGCCGTGCGTGCCACCTTCGTGATGGCCGCCAGTTCGAACGGCTCGAGCCTGCGCTCGATGGCCTTGCCGATGCCGCCGTATCCCACGATCAATGCCCGCCGGTCCGCGATGGACCATCCGAAACCGTCCCGCTCCCAGTGTCCGTCAGGCATCCGCCGTGCATAGAGGTCGAGCTTGCGGCTCTGCGCCAACAACAGGGCCAATGCCATCTCCGCCGTGCCGGTGTCGTGCACCCCCGCTGCGTTGCAGAGAGCGACCCCGTCCGGAACGAGGTCGAGGAAGGCGTCATAACCGGCGAGGTTGAGCTGGATGACCTGCAGCGACGACATCTCGGCCACGCGCGCGAGCGTCGAGGTCCCGCTCAGATAGGGCACGACCAGGAAGCCGACGTCCGCGATCGAGTCCGGCCACGGTCGGTCCTCGGGGTCGAGGAACGGAGCGAACTCCACTCCCTCCGGCAATGGACCGAGCGCTCGTTCCGCCTCGGCCCGAGTCTCGAACGGCAGCCAGGCCAACACGTCAGTCCCCCACTCGCTCGTCGCGGATCTCGAATCCGGCGGCTGCCATCCTGGCCTTCACCTCACCCACGGACACTGTTCCGAAGTGGAAGACACTCGCGGCCAGCACTGCGTCCGCGCCGGCCCGGGCGGCATCCACGAAGTGATCGGCGGTCCCGGCGCCGCCGGAGGCGATGACGGGCACGTCCACGACTTTCCGGACTGCCTCGATCATCTCCAGATCGAACCCGGCGGTGGTGCCGTCGGCGTCCATGGAGTTGAGCAGGATCTCCCCCGCTCCGAGGTCAACCGCCTGCCGGCACCATTCGAGAGCATCCAGTCCCGCGGACTGCCGGCCACCGTGCGTGGTGACCCCGAAGCCGGACGCGGTGCCGGGCTCTCTCCGGGCATCGACCGATAGCACCAGGACTTGATTGCCGAATCGCCGGGTGATCTCCCGGATCAGCTCCGGTCGCCGGATGGCCGCCGTGTTGACCCCGACCTTGTCGGCACCGTGGCGCAACAGGTCGTCGACATCCTGGACCGAGGCGACACCCCCGCCCACCGTCAGCGGGATGAACACTGATTCGGCTGTGCGTCGGACCATGTCGCGGGTCGTGGCGCGGCCTTCGTGGGAGGCCGAGATATCGAGGAAGGTCAGTTCATCGACGCCCGCGCCGTCATAGACGGCGGCCAGCTCGACCGGATCGCCGGCGTCACGGAGATTGGCGAAGTTGACGCCCTTGACCACTCGTCCGTCATGGACGTCGAGGCAGGCGATGATGCGGACAGCAACGGACATGAGTTCATCCTGAACCATCCCCGGATCGGGCGCCACCGTCGTCCAGCGCAGTGATCGGGCGCGAAGAAAACATCAGGCGGGCGTTAGATTTGGTGCGTGTTCACCCTTGTTTCGTCGATTCCTGCGATTTTGCTGGCCACGGTGCTGCTCGTGAGCGGTGTGGCCAAGCTGCGCGACTCGGCTGCCGTCCGGGAGTCCTTCATCACCCTCCGGATGCCGCCCTGGCTGACCCGCAGCATCGCTCCGATGCTGCTGCCGTGGGGCGAGGTCGTGCTCGCCATCGCGTTGATCGTGTTGAGCGGACCGTTGTTCGTTGCCGCCGCAATCGCGACGCTGGGGCTGTTTCTCGCGTATCTGGTGATCATCGCCCGCGCGAACCGCTTCGACGAACCCGTTGAATGCGGGTGCCTCGGTCGGCTCGGGCTGGGCATGGTTGGTCCTGTCACTGTGGTTCGGAACACCGTGCTGGTGGCGGTCGCGATCCTGGCTCTGGTCGACGCTTTCGCTGAGCAGTCGATCCTGGACCGTTGGCTGGAAGCGGACTCGGCGGGCTGGGCCTGGCTCGGTGCCGTCGCGCTCGGCGTGGTGCTGACGGGACTGATGGTGCACGCCGGGCGGGATCCCCGTGGGGCTGAGAGCCCGGCTTCGGCTGCCGATGCGCCCCACCCCGCGGGCCACGATGCCGGCGGAGGGGTGGATGCGGATGGGGATGTCGAGGAAGCAGATTATGAACGCACTCCGATTCCGCACATCTCCCTGGTGACCCCGGGCACGGAACACCGCGTCACGCTTCGCCAGCTGGCCACGACCCACGCGCGACTGCTGGTATACGTCAATCCTGGCTGTGGCGCCTGCGTGAAAGTGTTGGACGCTCTGCCGGGTCTGCGGGAGCGCATCGGCCACATCATCGGGATTCACCTGGTGTTGGCACGCGACGACTATGTCGAGAATCCCTACCTCACGCCCGAGGCACTCGGCAACGAATGGTTCCTCGATCCGGAGCGCGTCTTTTCCGGCACCCTGCAACTGGCGTCACCGGGCGCGGTCCTGCTCGGCGCCGACGGCTATCTCGCCGGGGGCCCCATCGTTGGCGCACAATCGGTCATCGAGTTCTTCGAGGACATCGTCGCAGTGCTGACCGAGGCGCCGGCGACCAACGCAGAACCGGAACTCGAGTCCACCCAACCTCGCGCCTGACCCGACCCGTGTGCCCCGCGGGGTCGATAAAACCCCCGTTCTCGTCCACCTCGGGGACTCTACGCGTCCTACGCTTCGTGGTCGCCGAGATTCCCCGCGATCGCCACCACGCCACGCTGCATCGAGACCCGCAATTCCCGGCAGGCCCTCCGCAGATCCTGCGCGCCCTCCCCAGCCGAGGCGTCCAGCGCCCCGGCCGCTTGACGCACCTGATCGGCGAAGTCGATCACCTGGCGCACCCAGCGCACGAAGTCACCCGCGGTGAGGCCTGACTCGTCGAGGATCTCGCCCAGCGGTCGCCCCGCGGCCCAGGCGAAGGCCGAGCGTGCGAATCCGACTTCCGGCTCGGGACCCCGCGGCAGACGGAAGTCCCGCTCGACCAGGGACACCTCACGATGGATCGTCCTGATCTCCTTCAGCGCCCGGTCGGTCTCGGCATCCGGCATGCGCGGCGGGCGAACCCCGAACTCCGTGCGGCGCGCCTCATAGATCAGTGTCGACAGTGCCGCGGCCAACTGGGGCGCGGAGAGCCCGTCGAAGGCGCCTCGGCGGATGCACTCGGTCGTGACGAGATCGAGCGTGGCATAGATGCGCGCCAGCATCCGGCCCGCATCGCTGACCCGAAGCGCGCCGCCCGTGCCCGGTTCGAGATAGCCCATCGATTCCAGGACCTGGCAGATTTTGTCGAACTGGAGCGCGATCGTATTCGTGCGCCGCTCCACCCTGGCCTTGATGTCGTGATTATCGCGCTCGGCCCGCAGCGCCTTCTCCGCGAATCGCGCGTGCTTCTCCCGGTCCGGGCAGCGGTGGCACGGGTGTGCCTTGAGGGTCGCCCGCAATTCGTCGATCCGGGCGGCGATCTCTTCGTCCATCGCACCGCCCCGCCAACGGGCGGGATTGCGGTCCATGTCGCGGAGCCGGGCCTGGAACGCGGCATTGAGACTGCGCCTGGAGTGGGCGTCCTTGAGATGGAATTTCTTGGGAATCCTCATCCGCCCTGCCACGACCGGAGGGGCGGGGAAGTCCGAGAGCGTGAGTCGGCGGGAGTGTCGATCCTCCCCCATCACCAGCGGGTGCGGTTCGGCGTTCCGCGACCGCACACCCGGGTCGATCACCACGGCCCAGCCCTGGGATTTCCCACTAGGCACGTGGATGATGTCGCCGGGTTCCAGGCTGAGCAACGTCTCGACCGCTTCCGCACGCTTGTCGGCCTTGCGATTGCGGGCAGCCTCGGCCTCGATGTCCGAGATCTCGGCGCGCAGGCGGGCGTACTCCGAAAAATCGCCCCGATCGCAGATCGCCTGCTTCCAGAACAGCTCGGCCTGGTCGGTGTTCCGCTGGATCGCCCTCGAGAGCCCCACGACCGAACGGTCGGTCTGGAACTGCGCGAAGCTTTGCTCCAGCAGGGTTCGGGCCCGCTCCCGGCCCACGGCACCCACCATGTTGACGGCCATGTTGTAGGTGGGTGCGAAGGAGGATTTGAGGGGATAGGTACGCCGGGACGCCAGCCCGGCGACCGCCCGCGGGTCCATGCCGGGCTGCCAGAGCACGACCGCATGGCCCTCGACGTCGATGCCGCGCCGCCCGGCCCGGCCGGTGAGTTGGGTGTACTCCCCCGGTGTGATGTCCGCGTGCACTTCGCCGTTGAACTTGACCAGCTTTTCCAGCACCACCGAGCGCGCCGGCATGTTGATCCCCAACGCCAGGGTTTCGGTCGCGAACACGACCTTGATGAGGTTGTTGACGAAGCATTCCTCGACGCATTCCTTGAACGCGGGCAACATCCCGGCGTGGTGGGCCGCAACGCCGCGCAGGAGGGCGTCAAGAAAGCTGTCGTAGTCGAGCGCCTCCAGATCCGCGGGTGACAGTCCGACGATGTGCCGGTCGACGATGTCGCGGATGTGCGCGCGGTCGGTGGCGCTCGTGAGGCGTACGCCCGACCCCAGCACCTGCTTCACCGCGGCGTCACAGCCCACACGCGAAAAGATGAACACGATCGCGGGCAGGAGATCGGCGCGGTCGAGGGATTCGATGACGTCCGCCCGGCTGGGTGCACGGTAGCGGCTGCGGTCGCGATGGTCGCGGTGGGCGGCACCGCCATAGGACCCGGACCCGTGTCCGTGGGCCCGTTTCCCGCGCCCCGAACGGCCGCGGGGTCTGCGGGCATCGTCCCGGACGCCCCTCGACTCGTCCTTCGCCACCTTCAGCAGCGCGGGGTTCACGTCGGCGCGGACCTTCGAACCGTCCAGCACCGCGGTCGGGGCGATGTCGTCGAAGAGATCGTGCAGACGTCGTCCGACGAGGACGTGCTGGAAGAGCGGCACCGGTCGGCGCTCGGAGACCACGATCTCCATCCGGCCGCGGACCTCCGCGAGCCAGTCGCCGAATTCCTCGGCGTTGGAGACGGTGGCCGAGAGGGCCACGAGCACCACCGACTCGGCGAGGCCGATGATGACCTCCTCCCACACCGCACCGCGGAAGCGGTCGGCCAGATAGTGCACCTCGTCCATCACGACATAGCCGAGCCCCTTCAGGGTGAGCGAGCCCGCATAGATCATGTTCCGCAGCACTTCGGTCGTCATGACGACGATCGGTGCCTCGGAGTTGATGGAGGTGTCGCCGGTCAAGAGCCCGACGTGTTCGTGGCCATACCGGTCGACGAGATCGTGGTATTTCTGGTTCGACAATGCCTTGATCGGCGTCGTGTAGAACGCCTTCCGGCCCGTCCGCGAGGCCATGTAGACCGCAAACTCACCGGCAATCGTCTTGCCCGCCCCTGTCGGAGCCGCCACCAGCACACCCGACCCGGCCTCGATGTGGGCACAGGCCTCGCGCTGGAAATCGTCGAATTCGAAGCCGTACGCGGCCGCGAACTCATGGAGCATGGGAGTTTCAGTCACACTTCCACTTCATCATGCCGGGGCCGGATGGAGCGAGCGACATACACGGCGCCCACCGTCAGCGGGATCGACAGGGCGATGAGAACTGACTCGCCGGGCCGCAGACTGTCGGTCCGCTCATAGAGATAGCCGACCAACACCGGACCCGCGGCGGCGATGAGATAGCCCGCGCCCTGGGCCAGTGCGGAGGTCGCCGGGACATCAGCAGGGTTCCGCTGGTGGGCGATGAAGGTGAGCGCCATGGCCAGACAGATGCCCTGACAGAGACCGGCGATCGCCGCGCCGGCCAGCACCGTGGCGGGCGTCCCGATCCAGAGCAGCACGATGCCGGTGACATAGATCGAGAACAGGATGACGAGGTTCCGCGGCGCACGGGGATTGGTGGTGACCAGCTTGGCCATGAACGACCCCGGGAATCCCAGCAGGGTGAAGACGGTCAGCATCAATCCGGCTTGGGTCTCGGTCGCGCCGATCCCGCGGAACTGTGTGGGCAGCCACGTGAGCAACGAATAGAAGAGCATCGACTGCACGCCCATGACGAAAGTGATGATCCATGCCAGCGGCGTCGCGGCGACATGGCGCAGCCCGGTGGGCTGCCCGCCCTTGTGTGGCTGGTTGTGGGTCTCCCGGCGAACCATGAGGCTGACGATCGACCAGACTCCCAGCGCGATGATTGCGGGCAACAACCAGAAGCCGATCGAGGCGGACCACCCGAACCCGGCGCCCACGCCGATGGAGGTGGCCAGGGGACCCAGCGCACCACTCATCTGGAGCGTGACCGAATAGAGCCCCATCACGAACGCCAGGCGGGCCGCGAACCAGGTGCGGGCCAGTGCGGGGACGATGACGTTGCCGATGGCCACCCCGAGGCCGATCAGGAGCGTGCCGATGAAGAACGGTCCGACATCGACGATGAGCCGCACCCCGATGCCCAGAATCAACAGCATGATCGCGATCCACAGCGTGGGCTCGACGCCCAGCTTCGCGGACAGGAACGGCGTGACGAACGCGAACACACCGAAGCACAACAGCGGCAGCGTCGACACGAAGCCGGCAGCCGTCGCACCGAGTGCGAGGTCATCGGCCAGGGCCTTGAGCACGGGGGGCACTGCGGTGATGGGGGCTCGCAGCATGAAGGCTGCCAGGAGCATCCCCGCCAGCACCCACCGCGCAGTCGTCATTGGCTTCATAGCCACATTGTGACGATGACAAGGCGATAAGGCCACACGCGGTCCCGCTGCCCGGTCCGGATCAGGACGCGACCGCAGCCGGCCCCTCCTCCACCGCAGGGTTCTCAAGTTCGCCACCGAACACGGTGAGCGAGCGGGGTGCGACCGAAATGCGGAGCGGTGCGTCGCCGAGTTCCTCCCCATCGCCCATGCCATAGATGCCTGGCCCATCGATGATCACCTCGGTTGCGCTGAGGCGTTCCACGGCGGGATCGTTGACGAAGCGTCCGGAGAACATGGTGGGCAACAGACGAAGGAGGGTGTTGCGGCTCACCGGGTGCGCGATCGTCAGATCGAGCAGGCCATCGGCCACATCCGCCGTGGGTGCAATTTTCATCCCTCCCCCGAAATAGGGCGCGTTGGCGATTGCCACGAACATGCCCGGAAAGGTCCGCTGCCGTCCGTCGATCGTCAGCTGATAGGTCAGGGGCTCGAACTTCGCGAGTTCGGCGAGTGCCGCCGCGGCGTAGCGCAGGCTGCCGACCGGCCACTTGCTGTTGTTCGCCCGACGGTTGACCATTGCGGCATAACCGGTCGCCACGACTGTGCCGACGGAACGGATCTCCGCCCCACCGGCCAGGGCGCCCTCGACCCGCAGCGTGTCCACCCGGCGAGTGCGTCCTGAGATCACCCAGTGCGCTGCCTGGACCGGGTTGAACACCCGGATGCCCAGCCCGCGGCAGAGATCGTTGCCGCTGCCCGCCGGGATGAGACCGAGGGGCACCTCGGTGTCGGCACATGCGTTCACGCCCAACGTCATCATGCCGTCCCCGCCCATGACCAGAAGAGCGTCCGCGGGCACCCCGTCGTGGGCGGGCCGGGCATTCTCTGCCGCCGTGATGCAGCGGTGCCGGGCCTCGGCATAGTCCGATGTCTGGTGGACCCGGAGGGCCGCGCCCGGCATGCCCTTGAGGAGCTCCCGGCAAACCTGTGGGAGCAGTTTGGCGGCGCGGCCACGGCCGGCGCGGGGATTGACGACAAGGGTCAGGGTGGCCCCGTCATAACGGTGCAGGGAGGTCATGGCTTCCTCTGGTCAGCCGACGGGTTCAGAGATCCCACAGGTCGGCGTTGGGATCGCGGCGTCTCCGGGCCCTGTCGTTCACGTGGCAGATGACCTCGGCGATGATGTAGAGGAACAGCATCGGCAGGGCGAGCGCCAGCATCGAGAACGGGTCGGTCGACGGGGTGGCCACCGCACCGAACACGAAGATGCCGAAGATGATGAACGGCCGCACGCTGGCCAACTGCTTGGCCCGGACGACCCCCACCAGGTTGAGGGTCACCACCACCACCGGCAGCAGGAATGCCAGCCCGAACACGAGCATGAGCCGGATGAGGAACGACAGGAAATACTGCAGGTCGAGAAGGTTGGCGACCGGGACCGACTCGGGGGTGAACCCGAGCATCACTTCGATGCCCTTGGGCAGCACCCAATAGCCGACCGCCACACCGCTGAGGAACAGCGGGGTCGCTGCGGCGAGAAACAGAATCGCCCACTTCTTCTCCTTGGCCAGAAGCCCGGGAGCGAGGAAGGCCCAGACCTGATAGAGCCACAGCGGTGCCGACACCACGAGTCCCGCGACACCCACGATCTTGAGCGCCAGGATCACCGGCGTCGTGACGCCGATGTTGACCGCTTGGATCTCGGAGTCAGGACGTCGGGCCAGCAGTTGCTCGCTGGCCGTGTTGAAGGGCTGCAGGAAAACGTTGTACAGCGGCTCATAGAACAGCGCACACACAATGGTGGCGACGACGATCCAGAGGACCGCCACGACGAGGCGATAACGCAGTTCGGCCAAGTGCTCGAACAGCGTCATGTTCCCGTCCTTGGGGACGGGTGGACGCCTCAGCCACTTGAGGCTGAACCTGCGCTTGGGGCGCTCGGAAACCTCAGTCACGTGGATCAGCGCTGATCTTCAGGCCGCGGCTCGGGCTCGACGACCTCCGCGTCCTGCACGTCCGATGGCGAACCGGTGTCCTTGAGCTCCCTGGTCTGCTTGGCCTTCTCCTCGTCAGCCTTGAGGCTGCGGGTCTCCTCCTTGAACTCTCGGATCGCGCGTCCACTGCTGCGGCCGAGCCCGGCAAGACGAGAGCCACCGAACAACAGGAGCACCACCACCAGGATGATGACGAGTTCCATCGGTCCGAGACCGAACACCAGCGGAGTCATGCTTGTTCCTCTCTTGAGCGGGGCCTGCGCCCCACCCGTTCATCAACCGTTTCGGTCACGTCTTTCGCCATCCTACGTCGGCTCACAGCCCGGTCAATCCAACGGTTCACCGGGATGGGCTTGGCCGCACGATGGTGCCCGGCTCATCCGGGGGCGCCGAAATCTCACTGAGGATGTCCGCAAGCTCGGTCGCCCGCTGCGCGAGCACTCCGAGGGCTCCCGCGAGAGCCCGCGCCCGGCGCCACAGCCACCACAGCAGAAGAACGGTTTGCAGCATCGCGAACACGACGATGGACCCGAAAATTAACCACCAATTCACGCCTGGTCCTCCGGCCCGAACAGCGCGGCGTACTGCGCCTCCGCCGCTGTCGCCTCAGCTGCCGCCGTCGCCCCCGCCCCCGGTGGTGACAGGACCCGGACATCGGCCCCGAGCCGCAGCAGGAGGCCGCGGAACCACACTGGATCAACGACGCGCAACCGCACCTGCAGGCCACCGCCGGGGGTCGGCACAGTCTCCTCGACCGGATAATATTCCGCCACCCACGTCGCCGGCGGCGCCAGATCGAGGACGACCTCGGCTGCCGCACTGAGCCGGTCCAGCCAGGCCTCCGGAGGGTCGGGTGCCCCGGCTCGCTCCTGGGAGGGCTCGTCGGTGACCTCGGCCGCGGCAATCCGGTCCAGCCGGAAACTTCGCCAGCCCTCCTCGCTCCCCGCATCGATCGGGTCGCTCCAGGCCTCGAGATAGGCGGAGCCGTCCTGCATCCGGAGGCTGTGGGGATCGACCAACCGGGTCGTCCGGCCGCGGCTCGGTGAGTCATAGGTGAGCCGAAGGCGTACGCCGGCCTCCAGCGCGGTCGAGATCGCGTCGCGCACCGGTTCGCCGGCTGCGCGCACACCGATGCGGATGCGATCGGCCACTTCCGCCGAATCGCCGGCGACCGTGGCGAGCTTCGCCAGCGCGCCATCGATGGCCGGGAGCGCATCCGGTCCCGCGACTTCGCGCAGGGTCCGCAGGCCGAGGATCAGCGGCAGCACTTCATCCGGGGTGAACCGCAGCGGGCGGGCAAGAAACTCCGCGTTGCTGAGGAAGATCACGCCCTCGCCCTGAACGCCTTCCATGTCGATCTCGATGAGATCGCCGGGCAGGAGCCCGGGCAGCCCGCACATGTACAGCACCGCCAGGTCCTTCTCCAACTGCTTGGGAGTGATCCCGAACTCGGCTGCGACCTCGGCGACACGCACACCCTGTCGCCGCTGCAGATAGGGCACCAGCGACAACAGGCGCAGCACCTGGTCCTTGGCCGTGGCCCGCTTGCTCACGACGCCTCCTCCTGGGACAACGCCCGCACAGCCCCCGCCAAATGCTCCCGCACCAGGGCACGCAGGTCCGGCGGATCGAGCACGATGACATCACTGCCGCTACCCGCGAGCTCAACGGCAAACGTGTCAGCGGCGCTGAAGCGGACGGTGTACGCCTCGAAGCCGTCCGGGACGGGCAGTTCGGAAGCTCCCGCCGGAGTCCCCTGCCGGCGTACCCACGGGGCCCGGTCAGCCCGCACGGCGATCAACGCCTGTTGCTCGGGTCGGCCCGGCCGGAGGCGGTCGGCCAGGGCGCGCAGATCCAGTCCGTCCGGGACCTGCACCGCACCTGCCGGGCCTTCGGCGACCGGTTCGTCGAGGATGCGGGCCAGCTTGAACATGCGGGTGTCCGCGCGGTCGATGTCGTGGCCGATGAGATACCAACTGCCCTTGTGGGACACGATCCCCCAGGGCTCCACCAGGCGCCGGCCGGGCGCCGATCCCCCCGCGCGGCGATAGTCGAAGCGCACCCGGCGCCCTTCGACGAGGGCCTGCCACAGCGGCTGGAAGGCTGCGACGCGCGCTGTGGACGCCGGGGCCAGGAGCTGCCCCTCGGTCGGGGTCGCGAGGCCGGCTGCCCGCAGTTTCGCCAGGGCGAGCTGGGTCGACTCGGCGAGATTGGCCTCCTGCCAGACGCGCCCGGCCATGGAGACGGCCGAGGCCTCGTCCGCGGTGAACTCGATCGGTGGCAGCTCGAAGTCACCCCGCGGAATGCGATAGCCGAGTTCGTCGCCGAAATAGGTGGATTCGGTGCCGGTCTCAACCGGCACCCCGAGCTCCCGGAGCTCCTCCTTGTCCCGCTCGAACATCCGCTCGAAGGCGGCATCGGACAGCCCTGCGTATCCTTCCACCGCACCCCGGATCTGCTCCCTCGTCAGGAACCGCCGGGCGGAGAGCAGGCAGATCGTGAGGTTCAGGATGCGCTCGGATTTGCGAGGTGCCATGCTGAACCGCTCCCCTTTCACAGGCCGGAGGTCGGCTCGCGCACGGAGCGCGGCGACAGCCGGGAGGCTACCAGGAGGTTTCATGGCCGCCGGGCGATACGCGCCCAGCCCGACGTCGGATCTGCACGTCGGCAATCTGCGCACGGCTGTGCTCGCATGGTTGTTCGCCCGCAGCACCGGCCGGGATTTTCTCCTGCGCGTGGAGGACCTGGACACCGACCGGGTGCGGGCGGCGGACGGCACCGAGGCGCGTCAGCTCACCGATCTCGCCGCTCTCGGTCTGGTCTTCGACGGCGAGCTGGTCCGTCAGTCGGATCGGCACGACGCGTACGCCGCAGCCGTCACCGCGCTGGGCGATCGCGTCTATGAGTGCTATTGCACCCGACGTGAGATCGCGCAGGCGGCCAGCGCCCCGCACGGTGAACCGGACGGATTCCGGCCTTATCCGGGCACGTGCCGCGATCTCACCGAGCGCGAACGGGCCGAACGGCGCCGCACCCGCCGGCCTGCACTGCGGATCCGGGCCGACGATGCCTGGGTCGCGATCGCCGATGAGCTCATGGGCCGGGTCACCGGGCCGGTGGACGATTTCGTGCTGCGCCGCGGGGACGGGGTGTGGGCGTACAACCTCGCGGTCGTCGTCGACGACATCGCCATGGGGGTCGATCAGGTGGTTCGAGGGGACGATCTGCTGTCCTCAGCGCCCCGGCAGGCCTGGCTGACCGAGCAGTTGGGGGGCACGGTCCCGGCGTACGCGCACGTCCCGCTCGTGGTGAATCCCGACGGGGTACGCCTCGCCAAGCGCGACGGTGCGGTGAGTCTGACGGACCTTGCAGCGACCGGACGCGACGCCGCCTGGGTGCTGCGGTGGATCGGGGAGAGCCTCGGGCTCAGCGCGGAGGGCGAAGCCGTGACGCTGGACCTGCTGTTGACCCGCTTCGACCCGGACGCACTGCCACGCACACCGACGGTCTTCGCTCACTCCCCGGCCTGAGCGTGCAGGATGTCCACGACATAGACGACGGTCTCCCCCGCGGCAGGATTGGGGTTGCGCGCGCCGGGGTCCTCGGGGTACGCCTGCGCCGGCGGGGAGACGATCAGCAACCGGGAACCGACCGGCTTGTCCTTGAGCCCCTCCTGCCAGGCCGGGATGAGCGCGGAGAGCAGCTGGGTCTCGGCGGCGGCACCATAGGTGTCCTCCACGACCAAGCCGTCCTTCCACAGCACGGCCTGATAGCGGGCGGTGATCGCGTCGGTCGGCTGGACCGGGGCGCCCTTGCCCTGGATCAGCGGCTGGACGATGAGCTCGGTGGGGGCTTCCTGGCCCGCCGGGATGGTGACCTTCGGTGTGTCCCCCTCGAAGTCGACGGTGGGCAAACCTTCCCGCGGCGGCACCGGGTCGCCCTCGGCACGCTCGAGCGGTGCATCGGTGATGTCGACGACGAACACGAGGGTGTCGCCCAGCTCGATGCCGGCCTGGGGGTTGCCACCGCTGGCGTCATAGCCGTCCTCGCCGGGCATCGCGATCACGACGCGGCTGCCGACCTGCTGGCCGGTGAGACCCTTGGCGAATCCGGGGACGACCTGGTCGAGCGCGAACTGTGCCGGCTCGCCGCGGCTCCAGGAGTCGTCGAACTTCTCCCCCGTCCGGCCGTTGATGCCCACATAGTGCACGGTGACGAAACCACCGGCGCTGACCGTGGTCCCGTCACCCGGGATCACCACACGATTGAGCGTCTCGTCGACCCCGAACGGCGTCGGCACCTCGACCTGCGGCTCCTCACCGAGCTCACCCTCGACCCCGATGCCCTTGAGATCGGTCGCCGAGGTGGTCGGCTCCGCCGCGGGTGATGGGTCGGCGGGGGTCGCCGTGTCGACGGCCGCGGGATCGGGCGCCGGCTCCGACGCGTTCTGGTCCGATCCACACCCCGAGAGTGCGAGCAGGGCAACAGCCAGCGAGGTGGGGATGAGGGCGCGGAGTTTCAACGGTCCAGCTTTCGATCGAGCAATGGTCGGGTGAGCGCCGGTCGGGACGGCTCAGGCTGCCACGCTACCGGATAGTCCGCGCCGGGCCCCTGATCAACCGTCGCGCGACCCGCTCCTGGCGAGCAGCTCGAGCAGCCGGTCCACGCGCTCGTCCGTGGCCGCGAACGGGTCCTTGCACATGACCGGCACATAGAGATCGTCCGCGGCACCGGCGCTGGGCAGGACGTCCGGCGCTCGCCACGCCCTGGGCGGCGGTTCATTGACCTTGAGGGTGGTCCAGTCCACGGAATAGTCGACCCCCACGGCCTGGGCTGCGGAGACGAAGGCCCCCCGCAGCCGGGCGCGGGTCGTCTGGGGAGGCTCCGTGCGCGCCCGCTCGACGGTGTCCTCGTCGGTCACGCGGCTGACCGCTCCGCGGTCCTCCAGCAGGCTGAAGAGCCCGCGCCCGGGCGCGATGTCGTGATAGGCCAGATCGAGCTGTTGGATCCGGGGATCGGACCACGGCAGTGAGTGGCGATCCGCATAGCGCTGCAGGAGTCGGCGTTTGATGGCCCAATCGACGTGGGTCTCCAACGGGGTCGTGTCCTGCGCCTCCAGGGCAGTGAGCACCCGCTGCCAGAGGTCGAGCACCGCGCGCAGCCGGGGTCCGGGCTCACCGGTTCGCTCGACGAGATCAAGCGCGGCCCCGAGATAGACCTGCTGGAGCTCGAGCCCGGTGATGGTACGACCCGTGGCCAGCACCACCTCCGTGCGACCGAACGGATCGCGGGCCAGGTCCCGCACAGCCCTGGTCGGGTTCTCCAGGGCCAGATTGCGCAGCGCGGTGCCGGACTCGAACAGCCGGAGGATGAGTTCGGTGCTGCCGATCTTGAGCCACGTGGAGGTTTCGCTCATGTTGGAGTCGCCGATGATCACGTGCAGCCGACGAAATCGCCCGGGATCCGCGTGCGGCTCGTCGCGCGTGTTGATCATAGGACGCATGCGGGTCGTGGCGGACGACACGCCGTCCCACATGTGATCCGCGCGCTGGGACACCCGGAACTCACCGTTCGGGGCCACCTTGCCGGCGCCACAGATGAGTTGGCGGGAGACCAGGAAGGGCACGAGGAACGCGGTGATCGGCGCGAGCTCGCGGGTTCGGCCGATCAGATAGTTCTCATGGCAGCCATAGGAGTTGCCGTGGGAGTCGGTGTTGTTCTTGAACAGGAAGAGCTCACCCTCGATCCCCTCCTCGCGCAGACGGTGGTCGGCCCGCTGGGCCAGCTCGTGGAAGATGCGCTCGCCCGCCCGGTCATGGGCGATCAGTTCGTCGATGTCATCGCACTCGGCGGTCGCGTACTCGGGGTGCGACCCCACATCGAGATAGATCCGCGATCCGTTCGCCAGGAACACGTTGCTCGACCGCCCCCAGGCGACCACGTCCTTGAACAGGTGCCGGGCCGCCTCGTCCGCGCTCAGCCGGCGATGGCCGAGCGTGTGACAGATGACCCCGAATTCGGTCTCCAGACCATAGATGCGCCTGGTCAGGAACGGCTGCTCCATCGTGCCTCCTCGCCCGCACCGGGATCCCGGTGCCCGCAGGCTATCCGCCCGGGCCAACCGACGATCAGGCCCAGGGGCCCCAAGCATCACATGCTGGCCGCGTCCAACAGCTTCCCGAGTTCTTCCCTCGTCAGCTCGCGGGTCTCCCCCACGGGCAGCGTGCCGAGCCGGATGGGACCGAAGGCGATCCGGGACAGTTTGCGCACCGGGAACCCGACCGTGTCGAGCATGCGGCGCACAACCCTGTTGGCGCCCGAGTGCAGGGTGACCTGGACCATCGTGCGTTCGCTCGACGGATGCCGCGAGACCAGCTTGACCCGGTCCGCCTTCACGAACCCGTCCTCGAGCGTGACGCCCTTCTCGAGCCGTTTGAGCGCATGGTTGTCCATCACCCCATCGACGTCGGCGAGATAGGTCTTCGGGACCTCGTAGGAGGGGTGTGACAGCCGCTGGGTGAGATCACCGTCGTTGGTCATGAGGATCAGGCCGGTGGTGTCGAAGTCCAGCCGGCCCACATGGAACAGTCGTGGCGCGTTGCGGGGCACATAGTCGCCCAGCGTGGGGCGGCCCTCGGGGTCCTCCATCGTCGACACGACCCCCTTGGGCTTGTTGAGGGCGAAATAGACGTGCCGGCGGGCGCTGGGGATGCGCGAACCGTCGACCCGGATGTGGTCGCGTTCGGGATCGACCCGAAGGCCCTGCTCCACCACCGGTTTCCCGTTCACCTCGACCCGTCCCTCGGCGATCAGCATCTCTGCGGCCCGTCGCGAGGCGACGCCCGCCTGGGCGAGAACTTTCTGCAGGCGCACACCCTCGCGGGCTTCCTCAGTCATGGGTCTCCTCGGTCGTTGAGTTGTCGGTCGTCGAGTCGCCGGCCGGGGCGTCCGACGCGAAGGCGGCTTCCCGGGCGAGTTCGGCCTCGAGATCGAGCGCATCGGGCAGGTGGGGCGCCAACGGCGGCAGATCCGCGAGCGAGGCCAGACCCATCTTCTCGCAGAACAACGGGGTCGTTGCGAACAGCATCGCGCCGGAGTGTTCATCCGTCCCGGATTCGGCGATCAGGCCTCGGGCGGTGAGCGTGCGGATCACGCCGTCCACGCTCACGCCCCGGACGGCGGCCACTCGGCTGCGGGAGATGGGCTGGAGATAGGCGATGACCGCGAGCGTCTCCAGTGCCGCCTGGGACAGGCCGGCGTGTCGCCCGTCGACCAGCCAGCGGCCGATCAGGTCGGCGTGTTCCGCGCGGGTGTAATAGCGCCAGCCCCCTCCCACATGCCGCAGCTCGAACCCGCGTTCCGTGCGGTCATAGAAGTCCCGCAGCTCCTGCAGCGTCGCGGTGACCCGCTCGAGGGGCTCGCGGACCGCCTCGGCCAGGGTGACGGCCGCGATCGGTTCCTCCGCCATGAGCAGCAGCGCTTCCACGGCTCCGGAGAGCTGTCGATCGGTCAGGGACGTCAGGGGCAAGGGATCCGCGTTGTGGGGGCCCGCAGTGTGGGGGCCCGCGGGGTGGTGTGGATCAGTCATGGGCTTCCTCGGCAGGGGCCTGCGGTTCGGGATCGTCGTCGAATTCGTCGGAGATGTCCAGGGTCATGTCGTCGGAGCCGGTCCAGCGCACGACGAGTTCTCCCAGCGGGGTGTCCTGTTCGAAGCCCACCGCGCGCTCGCGGAAAAGTTCCAGCAGCGCGAGGAAGCGGCAGACGGTTGTGAGCCGGTCGGGTGAGTCGGCGATGAGGGCGCGGAAGCTCAGCGTCCGTCGCGTACGCAATCGGTCGACCAACAGCTCCGCCTGCTCCCGGACGCTCACGGTGGGGGCGTGAAGGTGGGTCAGGGACACCTGGACGGCTTCTTTGGGTGTCAGGGCCGCCCCGGCGAGCGCGGCGAGCTGGTCGGGCGTGATCCGGATCCGGACCTCGGGCAGCAGCCCCGCGAATTGGGGCTCGAGGCCCCCGGGTCGCGCGTACCGCTGTCGCTCCGCCGCCAACACGTCCGCCATCCAGAAGGACACCTGCTTGAAGGCGCGATATTGCAGCAGTCGGGCGAACAGGAGGTCGCGTGCCTCGAGGAGTGCGAGATCCTCCTCCCCTTCCACCTCACCGTCCGGGAGGAGGCGGGCTGCCTTGAGATCGAGCAGGGTGGCGGCGACGACGAGGAAATGGCTCGTCTTCTCCAGGTCCCACACGGCTCCGGCAGCCTTGATGTGAGCGATGAACTCGTCGGTCACCCGGGACAGCGCGACCTCGGTGATGTCGAGTTCATGCTTGGCGATGAGTTGGAGCAACAGATCGAAAGGGCCCTCGAAGTTGTCGAGGTGCAGGGTGAAGTCGGAGGCCGCGTCGACGTCGGAATCCTCCGCCGATGTCACGACCCTGCGAGGCGGTGCAACAGGTCGGCCTCACTGCCCTTGGCGTCGAAGTCGTCCAGGGCTGCGGCCACGGCTTCCCGCACGATCCGTCCACGGTCGACCGCGAGTCCGTGGTCGGCTCGCAAACTCAGGCGTGCCTGTTCGAGCCGGAGCAGTTCTTCCCGGCTCACATAGACCGTGATCTTTTCTTCGTGGCGCACCCGGCCGGTTCCTCGCGACGTCGATACGTCGGCGGGGGCGCGGCCGGCGAGCTCTGCCTCACGCAGTGGATCGCTCGAGCCGGGCAAGGTCACTTTGCGGGGCATCGGTGGAGCACCTCCCGGGCCAGGGAACGGTATGCCTCGGCCCCTGGTGAGGACGACGCATATGTCGTGATGGGTTCTCCCGCGACCGTCGTCTCGGGAAATTTCACCGTCCGGCGGATCACGGTGTGGAAAACCACCTCACCGAATGCCTGGACGACGCGCTCGAGCACCTCACGACTGTGCAACGTGCGCGAGTCATACATTGTGCCGAGGATCCCCGTGATCTCCAAACCCGGATTCAGCCTTTCCTGCACCTTGGAGATCGTGTCGGTCAACAGGGCGATCCCCCGCAGCGCGAAGAACTCGCACTCCAGCGGCATGATCACCCCGTCGGCTGCGGTGAGCGCGTTGATCGTGAGCAGTCCGAGCGATGGCGCACAGTCGATCAGGATCACGTCGTAGCGGTCACGGACCCGATCCAGGACCCGGCTCAACACCTGTTCCCGGGCCACCTCGGACACGAGTTGGAGTTCGGCCGCGGACAGGTCGATGTTGGAGGGCAGGATGTCCATGCCCTCGACGATCGTCTCGTCGATCACGTCGTCGACATCCGTGTCGCGGGTGAGCAGGAGGTTGTAGACACTGACGTCCAGCGTATGGGGGTTGATGCCCAGACCCACCGACAGCGACCCCTGGGGATCGAAGTCCACCAGGAGCACTTTCCGACCTGTTTCGGCGAGCGCGGCACCAAGGTTGATCGTCGTGGTGGTCTTGCCGACCCCACCCTTCTGGTTGCACATGGCCAGGATCAGCGCCCGCTTCGGACCGGGACCGGGGGCGGGCGGCTCCGGCAGGTCGGGCCACGGCCGGCCGGTGGGGCCCAACGGGTCGGTTTCCTCCTCGGGTGGCTGCTCGACGTCGAACAGGGGACCCGTCGGCTCGGGGGTGCCGGTCCGGTTCCGATCGGGTGCTGCCACGGAGGGATCCTCTCGGGTCGAGGGTGGATGTCGCTCGCCATTTGTTCCAAGCGGCGGACCCCTTGAGCCTAGTACGCGCGCGGGTGGGCCGTCAGATAGGTCTCACGCAGGTGATCCACCGTGACCATCGTATAGATCTGCGTCGTCGTCACCGACGAATGCCCGAGCAGTTCCTGCACCACGCGCACGTCCGCGCCACCGTCGAGCAGGTGGGTGGCATAGCTGTGCCGGAGGGTGTGGGGCGAGATGTCGGCGGTGATCCCGGCCTTCTCCGCGTACGCCCGGAGGACTGCCCAGGCACTCTGGCGGGACAGTCGCCCTCCCCGGGCATTCAGGAACAGTGCCGGCGGTGAACCGCCGCGGCTGCGGGTGGCAAAGCCGGGTCGTCCACGCACCAACCAGGCGTCGATCGCCGCCCGCGCATAGCTGCCGAGGGGCACGATCCGTTCCCGGTCTCCTTTGCCGAGGAGCCGGAGTCCCATGGCCGGATCGGCGTCCCTGCCGACGAGCCGGGCGACGTCGTCGACGTCGAGCCCAATGATCTCGGAAACCCGTGCGCCGGTGCCATAGAGCAATTCCAGCAGCGCGACGTCACGCAACCCTTCCGGCTGGGATGTGTCCGGTGCCGCGAGCAGCGCCTGGACCTGGTCCAGAGGGAGCGCCTTGGGCAGTCGCTGCGGTTGGCGGGCCGGTTTGATCGTGGCAGCCGGGTCGTGGGAGGTGAGCCCTTCGGTGACGGCAAAGCGGTGCAGGCTGCGTACCGCGACGGTGGCGCGGGCCACGCTGGCGGGGGCCAGCGTCTCCCCCAGCACCACTGCGTAGGCGGTGATGTGTGCGGGGGTGACCGCATCGGCATCCGTGATGCCCTGTGCGGCCAGGTGTTCGGCATAGCGGCCGAGATCCCGCCGATAGCCGGCCACGGTGTGTCCGGAGAGCCCGCGTTCGACATGCAGATGGTCCAGATAGGTGGCGATCAGACGCTCGACCGGGTTCGCCATCGGTTCAGTCGGCCGGTGTCTCCGGGGCCGCGGCCCGCATCCGCTCGACCTGGCCCCGGGCGGGCCATGGGGAATCCGCCGGCCGCAGCCGGTCGAGCTTGTCGCGAGCCGCTGCGTACGCCAGCACCCCCGCCACGAGCGACGGGCTCTGCAGGCGGCCGGAGAGGATTCCGGTGAGGAGGTCGTCGACGGGTACGCGCAGCACGTCCATATGCGCCTCTTCCCCCTCGGGCTCGAACCCGTCCGGGGCACCGGCGGCACGCAGGTCACGGGCCAGATAGATGCGGATGGATTCGTTGACGCCACCGGGCGTGGTCATCATGTCGACCAGGAGCCGCCAGTCGTCCGCCGCCAGACCGGCCTCCTCGGCGAGCTCCCTCTGCGCCGCCCGAAGCCAGCCCTCGCCGTCCTGATCGAGGAGCCCGGCAGGAGGTTCGATGAGTCGGAAACCGACCGGGTGACGGTACTGGTGCACGACGACCATGTGCTCATCGTCGTCGAGCGCGATCACCGCCACCGCACTGGTGTGGTCGATGAAGTCGCGTCGCATGGTGTCCCCGCTCGGCATCTCGACCGTGTCGGAGAAATAGTCGAACAGGCGTCCGCGGGCCAGCACCTCCCGTCGCCGGACCGGCCACAGTTCCGGGGTGTCCTCGGCTGCGCGGCGCACTGGGATCCGGGTCGGATCAGTCATTGCTGCAGCTTCCGCTGTCTTCGGTTGTGTCCGTCTGCTCCCCGCTGTCGGGTTCGTCGTCCTCCCAGAGGCGACCGGCGCGCTGATGGCGGAGCGCGGCGCGGATCAGTCCATTGAAGAGGGGGTGTGCCTTGGTGGGGCGGGACTTGTATTCCGGGTGCGCCTGGGTCGCGACATAGAACGGGTGGACATCGCTCGGGAGCTCGATGAACTCCACCAGGGCCCCGTTGGGGCTGGTGCCGGAGATGACCAGTCCGGCCTTCTCGAGCTGTTCCCGATAGGTGTTGTTGACCTCATAGCGGTGGCGGTGGCGCTCGGCCACATGATGCACCCCATAGAGCCCGGCCACGATCGAACCGCGGGTCAGGTCCGCGTCATAGGAGCCGAGGCGCATGGTTCCCCCCATGTCCCCGCCGCCGGACAGGACGTCGACCTGTTCGGCCATCGTGGCGATCACCGGATTGTCGGTGTCGGGATCGAACTCGGTCGAGGCCGCCCCCGCGATGCCGACGACGTTGCGCGCATATTCGATGACCATGCACTGCAGACCGAGGCACAGGCCGAGGGTCGGGATGCGGTTCTCCCGGGCGTACCGAAGCGCACCCAGCTTGCCCTCCACCCCCCGGATGCCGAACCCGCCGGGGACACAGACCGCGTCGACGTCCGACAGGTTCTTGCGGGCCCCCTCGGTGGTGACGCACTCGTCGGAGGCGACCCAGCGGATGATGACCTTCGCCCGGTTGGCGAATCCACCCGAGCGCAGCGCTTCAACGACGGAGAGATAGGCGTCGGGGAGGTCGATGTACTTCCCGACCAGAGCCACCGTGACCTCGCTGGTGGGGTTGTGGACCCGATCGAGGAGGTCGTTCCACATCGTCCACTCGACGTCCCGGAACGGCAGATCCAGGCGCCGCACGAGATAGGCGTCGAGGCCTTCGCGGTGCAGCACCTTGGGGATGTCATAGATGCTCGGGGCGTCGAGACAGGAGATCACCGCCTCCTCCTCGACATCGCACATGAGGGCGATCTTGCGCTTGATGCTCTCCGGCAGGTCCCGGTCCGCGCGGCAGACGATGGCATCGGGCTGGATGCCGACCTGTCGCAGCTGGGCCACCGAATGCTGGGTGGGCTTGGTCTTGAGCTCCTTGGACGGCCCGATATAGGGCACCAGGGACACATGCAGGAAGAAGCAGTTCTCCCGGCCCACGTCGCGACGCACCTGCCGGGCGGCTTCCAGGAACGGCAGGGATTCGATGTCGCCGACGGTGCCGCCGATCTCGTGGAGGACGACGTCGATGCCCGGCGTGGCCATCGCCAGCATCTCGTCCTTGATCTCATTGGTGATGTGCGGGATCACCTGCACGGTGTCGCCGAGGAAGTCACCGCGGCGTTCCTTGGTGATGACGGTCGAATAGACCTTGCCCGTCGTCACGTTGGCGTCCGCGTTGAGATTGACGTCGAGGAAGCGCTCATAGTGGCCGATGTCGAGATCGGCCTCCGCACCGTCCTCGGTGACGAAGACCTCCCCGTGCTGGAACGGATTCATCGTGCCTGGATCGACGTTGAGATACGGATCCAGCTTCTGCATGGTCACCCGCAGACCGCGGGCGATCAGCAGGCTGCCGAGGCTTGAGGCCGTGAGGCCCTTGCCGAGCGAGGAGGCGACGCCTCCGGTCACGAATACGTGCTTGGTCTTCTTGGCGCTTCCCACGGGGTTTCAGCCTAGCCCGAACCGGCGGGTTTCGCCTACGCGGCCGCCGATGATCCAGCGACCGGATGCTCTCCCAGGGGTCAGCGCAGGCTGCGCAGATAGCCGCCGGCGCGACGCAGATCGTGCCATCGGGCCTCCCAGCGGACACCGATCGCGACCAGCAGCGCACCGATGACGGCGAGCAGCGCCCACCGGGGCACGTACGCCACCAACGGCCACAGTTCCGCCAGCGCCAACGCCGACAGCACGACGGCGCCCACCACCAGCGGGGCGGCCAAGTGCCGGAAGAACCCGACCAGGATCAGGGTCACCGCGGCGAGGCCGACGAGGAGGGCCCGCCAACTGACCGGATCACCCAGCGCCACGATGGCGCTCGGCACGAGACCGAAGACGAGACCGGGCAGCAGCGCACGCCACGAACTGGCAGTCCCGTTGCGTCGCAGCACGACGATGCCAACGGTCAGCAGCGCGGCCGCGGTCGGTAGTGTCCACCACTCCAGGACCAGGACGTCCCGGCTGGCGAGCAGCGTCCAGTTCGCGAGGGTGAGTACGCCGATCGCCGCCCAGCGATAGCCGCGCCGGCCCCGGGACAGGCCCGCGACGACCAGGGCAACCCCGACGACCGCGAGGCACGCGGCCACGACTGTCGGCCGGCCGAGGGTGATGCCGATGAGCACGGACACCCCTGCCCAGAACAGGGCACCGATCTCGACGATCGACCGGTCGCGGCCACCCAGCCACCACCACTGGTGGGTGGCCAGCACCACCGCGGCAAACAGCGCGACCAGCAGGAGACGGACGGCATCGGCCCGCACCGGAGTCAGCCCCAGGAGCACCAGCGTGTCGTGCAGCATCACCAACGACAGGGGAAGGACGAGCCAACCGACGACCTGGGCGCCCAACCGCCACCGGCGTTGCCCATAGCCCCAGGTCAGGGCAGCGAGCCCCACCACGAGCAGCGCCGCCGGAGAGATCCGCCCACCGGCTGACGCCAGGAGCAACAACCAGCCCGCGAGGGCGGCCCCGCACCAGAAGGGGATGCTCCGCCGACTGGCGTGGGCGTGGAGCAACATCCCGATGAGCGCGAGCGCCAACACCGCGAAAGCGAGACGGTTAGTGCCATAGATGAGCACGAACGGCACCAGCCACGTGCTGAACAGAATGCCGGCATCGCCCGGATGCAGCGTCCACGTGGCCCGGGCCCGCGTGCGCAGAACGGCGGCGGTCAGTGCCAATCCCACAACGCCCACGCTGCTCAGCATCCAGAACGGGCCGGTGCCCGCGCTGCTCGGGCCGACGAGCATCCGCCCGAACGCGGCCAGCACCAGAGTCACGCCGAACGCGCCTGACGGCACCAGCCAGCCCAGGCCGGCGTACCGGAGGGAGACCGACAACTCGTCGCCGCGTCGTGCCCGGAGCCACGCGACGAGGCCGACGACGAGGACCGGCAGACTCAGCCACGCGAGTTGCCCGAAGGGTGCCCGCGCGGCCAGCGCCAGCAGGATCCCCGAGCCCAGGGCACCCGCGACCGCGGCAGCGATCCGCCGAACCATTCGCTGCGGGCTCAGCCTGACCAGCAGCGCCGCCACGACCAGCACGAAAAGCACCCGCCAGCCGGCCGTCGCAGGGCCCCGCGCGATCCCGTAAAGTCCCTGACCGGTGAGCATCAGCGCCGCGAGAATCCCCACGCCCCAGACGGAGAACCGGGCCACGACCATCCGGCCGCGGAACCACCACAGATGGGCCGCCAGGGCGGCCGTCACCGCCCCGGCATAGACCAGGGCGTGACCGGTCACGGCCGCCAGGCTCATGGAACCGAACAGCAGCGGCCACGACACGGCCGCGAAGTTGTCGACTCCCCAGAGACTGTCCCGTTTCCGGGCATGCCACCGGTCGGTGACCACGGAGACGCCGAGCAGGACCGTGAAAACGATCGGGAACGCCCAGGGACTCCAGGGGAACATGCGGGTACCGGCGATGAGCGTCATGAGCAGCAGGAGACCCGTCACCGCGGTCAGGGTCTCGGCGGAGGCGCGCAAACGCTTGCGTCGCGTGACCTCGGACAGCGCTCCGGACACTCCCGTGACCAGGAGCATGATCACGGCCCGCACGGGCCACCCGAGGCTGCCCCAGGTGACGGCGACGAAGACCGCCGCGGCCACGGTGAGACACAGCGCGCCCACGCCGAGCAGAATCCATCCGACCGAGGGCGGCTTCCTGGTGCGCGCACGCTTCCCCGTGACACGACGCGACGGCGCAGTCGCTGACTGCGGAAGGCCAGGCTGCGGCTGTCCCGGCTGCGGAGACGTCGGTCGGCGCAGGAGCTCATGACGGATCGCATCGGCCCGGAGCAGCACCTGGCCGAGGGCGGAAACCCGGGGGTCGGCGTACGAGATCCCGCAGCCGGCACACTGCTCGCCCGTGCGCGAGGCACCGCACACCGGGCAACGACCGGCATCGAAATAGCGCCGGTCGGTGTCCTCACTGGTGGTCGTCACGCGTGCATCATGCGGTGGGGCGGGTTCAGTCACGTCCACCCAGTGTCCGCAGCTCGCGCGCGTGGGCAAGCGCCGTTTCGGAATCCTCCAGGCCCGCCATCATGCGAGCCAGCTCGGCGACCCGGTCCTCGTCGTCCAGCCGATGGACTCCGGACGTCGTCACCTGCCCGTCGGACGCCTTGCGCACCACCAGATGACGATCGGCAAAAGCCGCCACTTGGGCGAGGTGCGTGACCACGATGACCTGCGCGTGCCGCGAGAGTTTGGCCAGCCGCCGACCAATCTCGATCGCCACCCCGCCACCGACCCCGGAGTCCACCTCGTCGAAGACGAACGTCCCCGTGTCCGAGTCCTGGGCGAGGACCACTTCGAGCGCCAGGCGGATGCGGGACAGCTCACCGCCGGAGGCGACCTTGCCGATGGGCCGGGGCTCGCTGCCCGGATTCGCGGTGAACTGGAGAACGATCTGTTCGCCGCCGTGGGGGCCGAGATCGGCCAGCGGCTCGAGGGCGAATTCGAGGCGGGCATGGGGCATGGCCAACGCGGTCAGTTCCTCGCGGACGGCCTCGGCGAGCCGGTCGGCCGCCTGCTGACGGTGTTCGGTGATCGCGGCCGCGCGCGTCGCGAGAGCGCGGTCGAGGGCCTCCACTCGGGCGGCCAGCTCGTCGATGCGGTCGTCGCTGGAGGACAACTCCCCCAACCTCGCGGCGGACGCCTGCGCCCAGGCGAGCACGTCGTCGATCGTCTCCCCATACTTCCTGGTCAGCCCCTGCAGGGCCGCGCGGCGTTCGGCGATCCATTCGAGTCGGTTGGGGTCGGCCTCGAGATCGGAGAGGTACGCCGCCACGTCCTGCGCGAGTTCCGAGGTCAACACCTGCAGATCCGTCGCACGCTCCGCGAGGGGTGCGAGCGCGTCATCCCGGTCCGCCGCGTCCCCGAGGCTCTTGCGGGCGACCGCGGCAGCGGTGAGAGCGGACCCGGCGTCGATGGAGTCCTCGTCGCCGGCCAGTGCCACGACAGCGGTATGTGCCGCCAGCCGGAGATCATCGATCGCCTGCAGCTTGTCGGCCTCCTCCGCCAGCTCCCGGTCCTCCCCCGGCTGCGGTTCCACCTGTTCGATCTCGGTGAGGCCGAATTGCAGCAGGTCGACCTCGCGTGCCCGTTCCCGAGCATGGTCCCGGAGCTCCGTGAGCTCGGCCCGCGCGGACTGCCTGTCGGACCAGTCGCGCCGATAGGCGGCCAAGTCCGTTGCGAGCCCACTGCCCGCGTACCGGTCCAGAATCTCGCGCTGCCGATCCGGTGCCGCGAGCTTGAGTTGTTCGGACTGTCCGTGGATCGTCACCAGGTCGGCGGTGATGTCGGCGGCGAGCGAGACGGGTACGCCGGCCCCGCCCAGGAAACACCGCGATCGGCTGCTCGTCACCTGCCGGGCAACCAGGAGCGCCCCATCGTCGATCTCACCACCCGCCTCTGCGACGCGTACGCCGACATCGTCGGGCAAGGCAGTGAAGGTGCCCTCGACGCGAGCCCGGTCCGCGCCCCGGCGCACGGCGCCGGAATCCGCGCGGCTCCCGAGGAGAAGCCCGAGGCTGGTCACGATCATGGTCTTGCCCGCACCGGTCTCACCGGTCACGGCAGTGAACCCGGGAGCGAGCTCCAGGGTCGCCGACTCGATCACACCCAGGTCCCGGATACGGAGCTCACTGATCACGGCTGCTGCTCCGACCCGGTGTCGTCCGGTCCATTGTTGTTGCGCTGTTCGGCAGCACCGCGCCAGCCCTCGACGCGCAGACCGAACTTGCGGACGAGCCGGTCGGTGAACGGTGCCATACCGATTCTGGCCATCCGCAAACGGTGGGATCCCGCGGACACCTGGATCTCCATCCCCGCAGCCAGGTCGACGCTCCGCCGACCGTCACACCAGACCACACCCGAGTTCCCGGGAGTCGTGTCGATGAGCTGACACGTGACAGTGGATTTGGGCCCGAGGACGAGAGGGCGGGCAAACAGCGCGTGTGCGCTCAACGGGACCAGCAGAAGTGCGTCCAGTTCGGGCCAGATGACGGGACCGCCGGCAGAAAACGTATAGGCGGTCGATCCGGTCGGTGTCGCCACCAGCACCCCGTCACAGGCCCACCGGTGCAACGGTCGGTCGTCCACGGCAATCAGGACTTCCACCATCCGTTCCCGGTCGGCCTTCTCGACCGAGACTTCATTGACGGCGAACGACCGCCAGATCTCCTGGCCGCCGTCCCGTGCCGCACGGTCCCGGACGACGACCTCGACGACGAAGCGCTCCTCCATCGTCCAGCCGCGGCCCACCACGTGGGCAACAACCTGGTCGATCTCCCAGGACTCCGCCTCGGCAAGGAATCCGACATGCCCGAGATTGACGCCCAGCAGCGGCACATCCGCAGGCATGGCCCATTCCGCACCACGGAGAATCGTGCCGTCACCGCCGAAGACCACGGCCACTTCGACCTCACCAGGGGGGAGATCGTCGGGGAGTGGACGAACGTCGAGGCCCGCAAGGGCAACACCCATCGTCTCGAGGTCCTCCAGCGGCACGAGGCACACAATTTGCTGCTCTGTCATGCCGGTGATGAAGCGACAGGCTGCTGCCACCGCTTCGGGGCGATGAATATGGGTGAGAACAGCGACTTGACGATCCATAGGGGTTCTCACGGGGCTCAGCATAGGTGAGCCGAGCGAAGGTGCAGAAAGAACTCCACGTTCCCGGCCGGCCCCGGAAGTCTGCTCTCGGCTGTGCCCGTGTGCTGCCAACCCAAAGTCCGCGCGGCGGCTGCCACACGGGCGACTGCTGCAGCGTGCAACTCGGGGTCACGGACGACTCCACCTTTCCCGAGCAGCTCGCGACCGACCTCGAATTGCGGTTTCACCATCAGCAGCGCGGTCCCGGTCCGGTCGAGGACGCCCAGCATCGGCTCGAGCAGCAGCGTCAATGAGATGAACGACACGTCAGCGACCACCAGATGCACGGGCTCACCATCGACATGGTCGAGCGTGAGGTGCCGCAGATTGGTCCGTTCGTGGACGGTCACCCGGGGGTCTCGGCGGAGTTCGGGCGCCAATTGGTCGGTGCCGACATCGACGGCATAGACGTGCGTGGCCCCGCGGTCCAACAGGACGTGGGTGAATCCTCCGGTCGATGCCCCGGCGTCGAGCGCTCGGGGCGGGACCATGATGTCAAGATCGTCCAGTGCACCCAGCAGCTTGTGCGCGGCTCGGGACACCCAGTGGTCCTCCTCCACCTCCAGAGCGACCTCCGCGGTCACCGAGGTGCCGGGTTTGTGCACCGCCCGGCCCTCGACACGGACGCGGCCGGCACGCACCAGCGCAGCAGCCTGACTGCGCGAGCGGGCCAAGCCGCGATCAACCAGCAACGTGTCGAGGCGCACGGTCACGCTGCATCGGTCTCCAGGACCGTGTGCAGCAATTCCAGGACCGCGGCAAAACGGTCGTGGTGCTCGGACAGCGGGAGCGCGGGCAGGTCACGCGCCAGTTCCTCCACTGCCCGGGTCACCTCCGGATGAGCTGGCGGCTCCTCCGCGATGTCGGGTCGCCGCGGCGCAGGCCCCGGCCGGGGTCCCGGGACCGCTGTCACGAGGATGCGGTCCCGCCGTCGGTGGTCTTGCGGGCAGTGGTCTTCCGGGCGGTCGTCTTGGCGGGAGCCTTCTTGGCCAGGGCTGCCTTGGCAGCGGTCTTCTTGGCCGGTGCTGCCTTGGTTGCCGTCGCCTTCTTGGCGGGAGTCGTCTTCTTCGCCGTGGTCTTCGTTGTGGTCTTCGTCGCGGGGGCCTTCGCTGCCGTGGTCTGCTTCGCGGCGGGGGCCTTCTTGGCAGCGGGGGCCTTGGCTTCCTCGTTCTTGGCGAGCTCTGCCCTGATGAGCTCCTCCTGGCTGGGCTCAGCTGTGCTGGGCTCATCCTTGCTGGTCTCATCCTGGCTGGTCTCATCCTGGACCGGTTCCGGGGCCGCCGGCTCCTTCGCCGCTGGCTTCTTCTGGGCGGCTGGGACCTCCTCGACCTCGGACCTGGGTTCGGGTGCCGCTTCCGGGGCGACCGCACCGCCGATGCTCCGGGCGCCGAAGCCCATCCGCTCCATCGTGAGACCGACTTCGGAGTCGATCATCCGGCGAATCATCGCGTACTGGGCTTCCTGAGCCGCGATCAACTGCTCCGACAGCTCATGCACCATGTCGGCGGCAGGTTCCATCCCCGCCTGAATCAGGATCTGGCGGGCCATCGCTGTGGCGTTGCGCTGCGTCATCCGGGTGGCCCCGTTGACCGCATCCATGTAGTTCCGTAGCACTTCGAGTAACACCGGTGGTCCTCCTGGTGGCGTTGTTTCCCCACCACGCTAGCGAATCCCTCCCGGGCACGGGGCCTGCCGAGCCGACAGGTGGGCGATCAGGGCAACTGGTCGAGCTGAGCGAGAGCGGCGGCCAGGGCAGGTTCCGTCGGGTCCGACCCCGCCGGGACCAACGCGGTGAGCGCCCGGAACGCGGCCAGGTGCCCAGCAGGATCGCGGGGCGCGTCGATGTCCCAGGCGGTGGCCGTGCGGCGTACGCGGGCAGGCCCCGACATCGCCACCCCGCCCTCGACGACGGTCTCGGCCGCCGGCTCGACCAACGCACGCAAATCCCGACCCAAGTGGGTCGGCCGATTGTCGGCAGCGATCACATCCCGCTTGCCGTGCGCCCCGCTGAACACGAACAGGCTCTCCATGCCGACAGCGGCGGCCCCGTCGATGTCGGTGTCGATGCGGTCCCCGACGAAGATCGGGCGTTGGGCATCGAGTCGGCGAATCGTCTCCTCCAGCAGAGGGCTGAACGGTTTCCCCGCCACGACCGGATCGATGCCCACGGCGCGGCGGACGGCCTCGATCTGCGCACCGGCCCCGGGAACCAGCCCCAGATCCGTGGGCCGCGTGGAGTCCGTGTTCGTGGCTATCCACGGTGCGCCCGCGTGGATCGCAAAACAGGCCCGGTCGATGAGCTTCCAGGGAAGGTCGGGGTGGTACCCCTGAATCACCGCCACCGGCTCTTCCCCCTCCTCGACCTGCCGCAGCCCGACACCACGGATCTGATCCACCAGGGCTTCGGTGCCGACCACCAGGATCGGGGAGCCGGCCGGCAGACGTGCGGCCAACAGCCGAGCCGCCGCTTGGGAGGACACCACCACATCGGTTGCCGTCGCCTGGATGCCCAGTGCGACCAGATGCTCCACAACGGTCTCGGGCGATCGAGCGGCGTTGTTCGTCACGAATCCGATCCGGGCCCCGCGCTCGCGCAGTGCAGCCAATCCCTCCACCGCTCCGTCGACCGCGACTGGGCCGAGATAGACCACACCGTCCAGGTCGAACAAGGCAGCGTCATACCCGTCCATCAAGCTCACGCATTGTCCTCTTCGTCAGTGGCGACCGCTTCGCCGGTGTTCTCGACGCCCTCGGCGTCAGTTGCTTCGCCGACGCCCGTTTCCTCGGGTTGATCAGTGTCGTCGAACTCGATGACGACGCCGTCGAGTTCCGCGACCCGCTCGTCCGCGTCGGTGACAGCGTCCCGGTCCAGCTGCGCTGCGGCCACGAACCATTCGCGGGCCTGCTCGCGCTGCCCTTGGGCGAGCAGCAGATCGGCATACGCATAGCGCAGCCGTGCCTTGCTCGTGTCGTTGATCCGCTGCTGCTGCGTCGTCCGGATCTGGCGTTCCAGCAGTCGTGCGGCCTCGGCGTGTTGGCCCATGTCCGCTCGCGCCCCGGCCTCCACCATCGCCATCTCGACCGCGCTCGCCGGATCCAGGCGTCCGGCGGCCTCCCGGGCGAGCTGCAACGCTTCCTCGGGTCGGCCAAGGGCTCGCTCGCAGTCCGCCATCACCGGCAGGTATTCATCGGCCCCGCTCATGCGGCGCAACGTCCGGTAGTCCGTCAGGGCGGCGCGATAGTCCCCCGCCGCGTAGGCAGCCTCCGCCGTCGCTGCACGCACGATCGGCAGTCGTGCGGCAATCCTTCGTGCCACCTTCACCTGCTCGTACGCCGCAGCGGGGTCGCTGTCCAGCAGCAGTCCTGCCGCCATCAATCGGAGACCCACCTTGTCGGCCAGCTCGGGGGGCAACCCACGCAGCTCAGCCTTCATGCCACGGGGAAGATCCCTCAGGTCGAGCTCCAGCCCGTCTGGCAGAGGGGGATCAGGCACAAAAGGACGCGAATCATCACGGTCGAAGCGATCTGACCGATCCTCCCGGTCACGGAAGTCCCGCCGCCGGCCGCGGTCGTCTCGCCGATCGTCCCGACGGCTCCCGCGTCCTTCCCCGCCGAAGCGCCGCCGTTCGTCGCGGTCAAACCGCTGTCCCCCGGAGCCACGTCGCGAATCACGGTCGCCCTGGCGCCGCTCCCGGTCGTTGTCCTGTCGGCTGCGACGTCGATCGTCTTTGTCATCCGATCGTCGATCGCGTCGGCCTTCGCCCCTTCGATCGGCTCGGTCATCGAATCTGCCCCCGCGCCGCTGACCGGACCGGGAGGCCCCGTCCTTGTCATCGCGCCACGGCCGATCGTCACGTCGTCCGTCCCGACCGCTGCCTCTCTGGGACCGGTTGCCGGCGCCGGAGCGCTGCGGTGGGCGGCTCGGCCCACGCCCTTGGCCACGGGATCCATCACTACGCGGTCGTCGAGGACGCTCAAAGTCTGCCACCGCTCAATCCTGCCCTTCCGCGGGCACGCAAGCAAAGCGCAGACAGCAGACCGATCTTCTGGTGAATTGGTTGAGGGTCTGGGAACCATGTGGTGGTTTCCAGACCCTCGATACCTGTCCCCCCGTGTGGGGGGTGTGTTGTCCGGCAATGTCCTAGTCTCCCACACACTCCCGTGTGCAGTACCATCGGCGCTGAGAGGCTTAACTTCCGGGTTCGGAATGGGACCGGGTGTTTCCCTCCTGAGTTGCACACTTTTAGTGACC
>LSQX01341096.1_pt1 | contig 57642 bp, 48 predicted proteins | sample 654561 | NCBI WGS metagenome assembly LSQX01 (sample SAMN04489861, study PRJNA283612) | anaerobic digester metagenome | isolation source: 4 biogas reactors fed with cattle manure at either 37C or 55C with and... | place: Denmark: Kongens Lyngby | collected 2014 | reverse complement strand
AACAACCTCGAACCTGACTCACCCGAGAATAAACCAGCAGAGAAATTCACGGACGGAGAGGAGCTGTATCAGGAAGTCGTTACGATACAACAAAAAGTCGAAACACTCAACCAGTCAAAAGCTCTTATTCAGAAGCAGATATCCGACCTCAGCCCTTGGGGGAATTTTGATCTTGACCGCCTAGAGAAGCTCCGTAATCAGGATATTCGGGTACGGCTTTACACTTGTCAGATTCGAAAATTCGACCCCCGCTGGGAGGAAGAGTATGATCTGTTCCGGATTAGTGAAGAGGGAGGCCAAATCTATTTCGCCTTGATCGAAAAAGGCGATCAAAATATCGAAATCAATGCCGAGGTGTTCCCCATTCCATCGAAGAGCCTTGAGGAACTAAAAAACAGCCTCACCATCCTGGAACAAGACATCAATCATCATGAAATCCGATTGGAAGAGATTGCCCGGAATGGAATCCCGGCAATTGAAAACTATCGTTACCATCTGATCGACTCCATAGAGTACTCAAAAGCCGTTCATCATACCCTGAGCGAGATGGACAACCATCTGCGAATCGTGGAGGTGTGGAGTCCGGATCACCTGAAAGAAGAATTGGAGGAGATGCTGGAGCAATCAGAAGCTGTCTATATAAAATCCAGGCCAACATCGGAAGATAAAGTTCCTGTTCTGCTTAAAAACAAAAAGTTCAGTAAAGATTTTGAGATCATTGGCGACATCTATTCCCTTCCAAAATATGGAGAATTAGACCTGACTCCCTTCTTTGCTCCCTTTTACGCCTTGTTTTTTGGCTTCTGCCTGGGCGATGTCGGGTACGGCCTGATGATGCTGTTGGGCGCCATCCTGTTTAAGTCCAAGGTTCCCAAGAAGTTCAAGTCGATTATGAACCTGGTTGCCTATCTGGGAACAGCCACCATCCTCTTCGGATTGATCGGTGGAACCTTCTTCGGCATCAATCTTTACGAATCCAACTTGCCCATTTATAGTTCATTACAGGATCAGTTCGAGGCAAAAAATACCAACATCAACAACTACCTCTTCTATCTCTCACTGATTATTGGTGGAGTTCAGATCATCTTTGGGATGATTCTAAAAGCCATCAATGAGATCACCCAGTTTGGATGGAAAGTGGCTGTCGGGACGCTAGGTTGGCTCCTTCTGTTGATTGGAATGATCAGTCTCTTCCTGATTGGAAAATTCACCGGCGTAGATGCAGGAGTGATTTCGGTAGCTCAGAAGGTTATCTTGGGTGTTAGTGGATCAATGATCCTGCTATTTAACAACATGAATAGGAAGATTTACATCAATCTGGGTGCTGGTCTTTGGAATACCTACAATATGATTACCGGTATTCTGGGCGACCTACTCAGCTATATCCGACTTTTCGCTCTGGGTATTGCCAGCGCTATCCTTGGATTTGTCTTCAACAGCCTGGCAGTATCGATGAGTGGTGATATACCGGTGGTTAGTGTTCTTATCATGATCATCATCCTGGCCATTGGCCATGCGATCAACATATTCATGTCGGGCCTCGGGGCATTTGTACATCCCATGCGTCTGACCTTTGTTGAGTTTTACAAAAATGCCGGCTTCACAGGTGGTGGCCGGAAGTATCAACCTTTTAGAAGAATGTCAAATTAAACTAAATTCAATAGGATTATGGAACCGATTATACTGGCTTACCTTGGTATAGGATTTATGGTTGGATTGGCGGGCATCGGTAGTGCTTACGGGGTGTCTATTGGCGGGAATGCTTCGATTGGAGCAATGAAAAAGAATCCCGACGCCTTTGGTAACTACCTGATATTAAGCGCATTACCTGGAACCCAGGGACTTTATGGATTCATGGGATACTTTATCCTGCAAGGGGTATTGGTTCCGGAGATCACCTGGACGCAATCGGCTGCTGTTTTTGGCATTGGCCTAGCGCTGGGTTTTGTGGCTCTCATTTCCGGAATTCGTCAGGGGCAAGTTTGTGCCAACGGTATTGCTGCCATTGGTGCAGGGCATAACGTCTTTGGGAACACCATGATTTTAGCCGTATTCCCGGAGTTGTACGCCATTATCGCCTTCGCTGCAACATTCCTGGTAAGCGCTGCGATCAGCTAACCGACCGTCGCTCACGAGCGAGCGAAGCCCAGATCCCCAATCCAATGAGGATCAGAAATATCATAAAAGTCACCGGAATAGTCTTTAGAAAGTCTTTCTCGGTTTCAGGTGTGATATGGGCATGCCCCATAAACAGTTGAATCACTAGCGTAGCAATGGCCATACTGACCATTTGCCCCGTCAGACGCATCGTGGCTACGGTGGCAGATGCAATGCCTAGATCTTTCCGCTCAACGGAGCTCATCACCGAATTGGTGTTTGGGGAAGAGAAAAGCCCAAATCCAATGCCCAGAACCAACAAGGTGGTCAATAGATATCCATTGGGGGTGCTAGCATTGAGCCAAAGCAGCATCACGAGCCCGACAGCGATGACTGCCATCCCTCCCGAAGCCAGGAGCCGGGGAGAAAATCGATCCGACCAGCGTCCGGCGAAAGAGGCCACCAGTGCCATCATAACAGGTTGGGCAATGAGGAGTAGGCCCGCTTCCTTTGGAGTTAATCCTTTGATATACTGGAGATAAAGACTTAAAATGAACGTCACTGCAAAGGTAGTGGCGTAGTTAATCAACGCCGCCAGATTAGAAAGAGCAAAGACGCGGTTGCCAAGAAAGAGTTTTACATCAAAAATCGGAACGGTAGTTCTCATCTCCAACCAGCCAAAGAGCAACAAGCCAGCGATTCCGGCTCCCGCCAGCAAGATGGCTGACAATTCGGGCAATCTTGACAGCCCAAACATCAGGGCAGACATGGCCAGTACATAAACCAGTGACCCTTTCACATCGAACGAATGAACCGGCACCTCCTGTCTGGCAGGCTTTAACACTATCAGAGCAGTGACTGCGACCAATAATCCCAGCGGCCCAGTAACCAGGAAAATACTACGCCATCCAAACCATTCGGTCAGTAACCCACCTACCACCGGGGCCACCGAGAGCCCCAGATACACCGAAGTCACGGTGATCCCAATAGCCCAACCCCGGCGTTGAGGAGGGAAAGTGGAGGTTACTATGGCCATATTGGTCCCGAACATCATCGCACTACCAATCCCCTGAACCACCCGCGCCCCGATCAGCATACCAGAAGATTGGGCCCAAGCACAAAAAAATGAGGAGATAGCTACAATGATTGTCCCATAGATAAATATCCTCACACGCCCCGCTAGATCAGCCAAACGACCCAGGGGTACCAGAAAAACCGCCGAAGAGAGCAGAAAAGACATTGAAACCCAACTCAACCCTACTGCACTCATATTCAGCTCACTACCCATGTGTGGGAGGGCAATATTAACCGCAGAACCCAGAAAAGGCGTCAGGAAAGAGGTGATTACAACCAGCGCTAAAACCAGAATGGGATTCACAAGTGGGATTTTGTTGTTGCGCCGCAAAGATAATCAAACCCACCTTAGGCCCCCAAGAAAAGCACAGCCTGAGAAAACACCTCATGAAAGGCCTTATCAACGGCCTGACGGATTTTTGGCTGGTTTATGGGGAAAGGATTCTCGTGGATATATGGGTATGAAAAATCCAAAACTTGTATTGGGATCTCGCTCGGTCGCAGCTTACCACGAAGGGTGGCAAGAATCGAACCTCCCGGTATCACCCGGTCGCGAACCAACCCAATAGCAGCTATCCGGTCGGACAACTGCCGAAACGACTCCTCGCGCTCTCCTACCATCCGGTCGAGCCGAAGAATCGAGAGAAAAGAGTGCCACAACTGGTTGAAAGTGGAGAGTTTCGGAAGCTGTATCTTATTCCGGATCAGACTTGGATCCTGCCTTAGAAAAGCCTCATCGAGCCGGTCAAAGGCCTTTTGATCCATGATGTAGCGGGATACCCCCCTCATCTGTTCAAAGGTGCTCCCGCCCAAAAAGAGGAAACTCTTTGATTTTGAAAACAATCCATCGAGATTGGCCAGCAGCATAACCTCAAGCAGAAATGCTCCAACCGAATAAGCAAAAAAATCCACCCGGGTACCGGCAGCAAACAACGGATGTGCTCCATCCCGAATATCCGTAGCCAAAGAGATAATATCATAGCAACTTTGAACACCTGAGGAGCAGAACCATTCGGGATGCATTTCCAAGCGGGTACTCAGCGCAGCATTAAAAGGAGTAGCCTGATTATCATTCCGTTCCTTACGACGAAAAGAGATCTCCGACATCAATCGCGGATCACTCCAATATTCTGGCGAGCGATTGATATGAAATGCAATTGGAAATAGAATCACCGCCTTACCGGTCTCTTCACAGAGATATTGAGCCCAATAAAGATATTTACTCCAACTCCGCTCATTCAGTCCGTGCAATAACATGATAGCTCCACTCACCTGATCTCTCCCTGGGGGCATAAAAACCGGATACGTGAAGTTGGAGTTGGCGTCCGATTGGCAGACTAATAGACTACCCTCATCCTCATCAGCCACGTGCAAGGCTCCCGGATCTCCATCCGGTTGGACAGGCGACCTGAAGGAGCAGTTCACCACTCGGGTTCCTTTACCGGGAAGATGAATCTCTGCCTGCTCAAGACTAAAGAGATCTTTTAATAGAAGCTGATTATCAGTGTAGTCCATAAATTTGTTTTATACCGAGAACAAAATTACTCGGTCCGGTTGCGGGGATCAATAGGGGTGTGACTATCGGTCCATTTGCGTGATGATGGCGTACTTTTTGGGATGAAAACCGCCATAGAGGGATGAAAGAATCGGGGCAAGTCGGCACCCGCTTAAAAAGATTGGGTCGAATCATCTTTCCTTTTTGCCTACTTTTGTCTTATGAATCCCCGGAAGCCGATCCCCGACTATTTTGTCAGGACCCATAACACGGTCATCCAGATCATCTTTACCACCATTTTTGCCTATGCTTTTATCCTGGCATACAGACCTTTTGGGTCGCAAGAATGGTTTGAACTCAACCCAGGCCAGTTTGCTTTTTACGCCGGATTTGTAGTGATCATCGGGATGTTGGTTGTCCTCATCAGTCGGGTGATTATGACACAGATACGTAAACGTTACCTCGTCACGATCCGGGGTTATGCCCTGATGATCTTCCTGGAGATCTTGGCGATGACCGGGTTTTTTATGATGATCGAAAAGGTGTTCCTTAAGGATCCCCGCTACTGGTTTGAAGTCTATTATACGGCGATTTTTAACACTGCCCTGATTCTGTTGATTCCTTACCTGATCAGCCTGCTCTATTTTGCCTGGGATGATAACAAGCGCCGCCTGGAACGCCTAATGCAGCAAAAATCGGAAGAAGGAAAGCCCCGGTTTATCCGGTTTCAGGATGAGAATGGGGAGGTCAGGTTAACCATCAATCTCGACGACCTCATCTTTATCGAAGCCAGTGAGAACTATGTCTCCATTCATTATCTGGATGATCACCAACTGGGTCGCTTACTACTGAGAACCAGTCTCAAGAAGCTGGAGCAGGAGTTGGCCTCCTTCCCGATCGTCAGGTGCCACCGATCTTACATGATTAATATTATCAAGATCAAGCTATTAAAGAAGAGCAGGACGGGTTATGTCGCGCTGCTCAGTGCCCCGAATAATCCGGAGATTCCGGTTACTGATACTTACCGGGAGCGTGTGATTAAGATGACTGAAAACCAGCGTAGCTAAACAATACTTCATCTCAACCTATTCAAAATGAAACTATTAGCGAGACTATTAATTCTGATAGCCGTGGCAACCTCCTGTACACCAAAGGCTACCACACCCGATGCCGGCACACAGAACGTGGCCTTAGAAACCGAATATGACAGTCTGTTGGCTGTAGAGTTGGGGGCTGATGATTGGGGGATGCGCCGTTATGTGATGGCATTTCTGAAGACCGGTCCCAACCGGCCAGCCGATTCGGCCACAGCAGTAGATCTGCAAAAGGCTCATATGGAGAATATTAATCGATTAGCGGAAGAGGGGAAGCTGGTTTTGGCCGGACCATTTCTTGGCAAAGATTCGCTGCGCGGCATTTATGTTTTTGATGTTCAATCTATTGAAGAAGCTAAAGCCCTCACCGAAACCGATCCAGCCATTCAATTCGGCAGTTTGGTCATGGAGTTACATCCCTGGTATGGTTCAGCAGCTTTAAAGAAAGTGAACAGCCTACACCAGCGTTTGGAGAAATGACTCATGGACTACAAGACNNGAACAGGAGTGGCTGGTTATCAGATGGTTTAGAAATCATTTTACTGATTTTCCAAAGGGAAAACTCATAAAAGATGAAGCTCCTGATTTCAGGCTCCTAGTCGGTCCGAAGAGATGGATTGGAATTGAGATAGTACAGCTAGTGATGCCAGAAGTCAGGCACACTCTTCAGGTAGCAACCTATCTAATTGAATCAGTTATAATTGCCAAAGAGATGAAAGCTCCGGCCTACCGTTCCAGGGGGCCGCAGGAATTATGGTTGATTATCTTTACCGATGATTTAGATATCTCTAAAGAATCGGAGCTGGCCTATTTGGAGCATCCTGGCCCAGCCCGACCGGCATTCGACCGGGTGTTCCTATTCAATCTCTTCCGGCACAGCGTCACAGAAATGCTATCTTTGTCGGCCCAAGGATACAGGAACAAATAGCATTCATGGATCTGCTCGTTTTAATAGGCCTTGCCGTGGGACTCTCAATGGATGCCCTGGCCGTTTCCGTTGCTAACGGAATCATGATCAAGAAATTACAAGTCAGGCATGCGTTCAGGATCGCCTTTTTCTTCGGATTTTTCCAGGCTTTGATGCCGCTGATTGGTTGGGCTGCCGGAATCACATTCAGTCAGTATATTCAGCCGGTTGATCACTGGATAGCTTTTGGACTGTTAGCGTTGGTTGGAGGGCGGATGATCTGGGAAAGCCTGGGTAAAACGCCAGAGAATAACGGAGAAGACCTCCCACACAACTGTCTTCATTTCCCCACCCTGCTGTTGATGTCCATTGCTACCAGCATTGATGCGCTGGCTGTAGGCATTAGTTTCGCCCTTATCGGGACCATCATCTGGCTTCCGGTGTTGATAATCGGAATGATCACCTTCATTATCTGCTTTATTGGCATTTTAGTAGCCAATCGATTAGGCTCGATACTGGGCAACCGGCTGGGTATTCTTGGGGGAGTCATTCTGATCGGCATTGGGATCAAAATTCTTATAGAGCATCTCATCGAAAAAATTTAAATACTTAATATTCATTACGTTTCAGGCTTATGGCACCATCCCGGACTTATCGCTTGACGCTTCTATTGATCCTACTGACAGGGCTCTCCTCTCCGGTTAATGGGCAGGAATCTCTGCCGGTGGAAATCAGTGGTCAGATGTTTTTAGCCTATCAATCACGCCAGCAGAATGGTCTTCGCTCCAACGATTTCTCTTTAAAGCGCGGTTATCTAACCATTGAGCGGCAGTTCAATCCGGTTTTAGGGGTTCGATTTACCCAGGATATCACGTTAGACCGGGAAGGAACCGATGCCGGGGACATTGAAATGAGGCTGAAATACCTCTATTTACATATCAATCTAAATCAGGTATCGTGGTTAAAAAACGCCTGGATTGAGGCAGGTATGGTGTCACGTCCATGGATCAATTTCGAGGAGAAGATCAACCGATACCGGGTTCAGGGGCCTCATTTTGTCGAATCGATGGGGATTATCACCTCTGCTGATTTCGGGGTCAGCTTTTTTTCCCTATTGGGCGGGAAGCTGAATGATGAGCAGTTAGGCCGTTACCGATACAGCTATCCGGGCAGGTATGGGAGTTTTTCGATCGGGATATACAATGGCGGGGGCTATTTTGCGAATGAAAAGAACCGGAACAAGACGATTGAATCTCGGCTAACGCTTCGGCCTCTTCCCGACTATCTACCTGGTTTTCAGATTAGTTATCATTTTGTTAATGGTAAAGGTAATCTTCCGGAGGGTCCGATTTTTCGGCTCAACCAGGCAGCCCTCTCTTTTGAATCCCGCCGGGTAATATTGATGGCTCAAGCCACGAGCGGAACAGGCAATATGGCTGGCAGCTTTCTTGATCTTGATCAGCAATCACTTCCCCATCGGGGGTTTTCTATTTTCGGCGAACTATTTCTTTATCAGAATATCCTCTCCATGTTTGGAGAATATCGTTACTTTGAGCTGAACTCCGATAATCCCGGCATTACCACCAAATGGGTTGCCGGAATTAGCTGTCATTTTCTATCTAGTCAAAAGATACTGATTGATTACGAACATCTTACAACTCCTTCGGGTCTTCGAAGGATGGTTGAAATAGCCATGGAAATAAGGTTTTAATTATGAATCCCAATTTTACTCCTCCCAGGGAACAGATCACGGAGATTATCAGTCGCATTTACCGACGGGGTCTTACCACCACCAGTGGGGGCAACATATCGATCCGCGATGATAACGGTGATATCTGGGTCACTCCTGCAGGAATTGATAAAGGTTCTCTGCAACCAAGTGATATTCTCTGTGTTCACCCCGATGGATCGGTTTCAGGGCCACACAAGCCCTCCTCAGAGCTTCCGTTTCATCAGGCCATTTACCTAGCCAGGCCAGATTTGAAGGCCATCATTCATGCTCATCCCCCGGCGCTGGTCTCCTTTAGTATTGTTGGGTTGACCCCTGATACTACGGTGATACCACAAGCCAGGGAAGTCTGTGGCCCCATTGGCTTTGCCCCATACGAACTACCTGGCAGTGAAGTGCTTGGATCACGAATTGCCGAGCAGTTCTCACAGAGTTTCAATGCCGTCATTCTGGAGAATCATGGCACGGTAGTCGGTGGCACCGATTTAATGGAGGCCTTTGAACGATTTGAAACCTTCGAGTTTGTTGCCCGCATCCTGATCAACGCCCGCCGCATCGGTGAGCCCAACTATCTGAGTGAAGAGCAAATACACAGCTTTGAAGCCCAATACAGCAATCTACTGCCGGAGATGGACCAGGTTGAGCATCCTTCCGATGAGCGCGAATTACGCTCCGAAATTTGCCGGATCGTACGTCGGGCGTGTGATCAGGGGCTGATGATCAGCACGTATGGAACAGTCTCGACACGTTGGCGAGGAGAGAATTTTCTGATTACCCCCCGAAACTTTTCCCGCTGGGATATTCAGCCGTCCGATCTGGTCCAAGTGCTTAACGGACAATGCGAACCGGGCAAAATCCCCAGTCGGTCGGTCAAGATTCATCAGGAAATCTATCGCCGGAATCCGGCTGTAAAAGCGATTATCTTCACCCAGGCTCCCTACTCCATGGCCTTCAGTGTTACGGGGATCAGCCTCGACAACCGCACCATCCCGGAGAGCTGGATCCTGCTCCAGGATATCCCGATGCTGCCCTTCGGCACCCATTTCGCCGGTCAGGATGCCATCAGCAAATCACTTCGGTCTGATCATCCAGTTTTATTGATCGAGAATGACAGTATTTTAATTACCGGGCACTCTCTTTTGCACGCCTTTGATCGGCTCGAGGTAGCCGAATTCAGTGCTCGGTCGTTAATCGACAGTCGGCCGTTGGGCCAAATGAGGCCCATCAATGAACATCAAATTGAGGATCTCAGAAGGAAATACCTCAGTAATCAATAAATTATACCTACCTTTGCGTTCTGTTTTACTAATTCTAATAGTTAATGAAAATTTATGTAGGTAGTCTGCCTTATCGTATTACCGGGGCCGACTTGAAAGAAATCTTTGAGGAATATGGCGAAGTCATGTCCTCCACGGTAATTATGGACAAATACACAGGCAGAAGCAAAGGTTTCGGCTTTGTAGAAATGGGAAATGACGAAGAGGCCAAAAAAGCAATCGAGCAACTCAACAGTGCAGAAGTTGAAGGTCGGACTATCGTTGTTAATCAGGCTCTCGAACAGAAAGATAACTTCAGAAATCGGGACAATCGCCGGGATGACCGGTCGAGGTACTAACATTTTACAGTCATCGAACTGCTTCCGGACTTAAAGCCCGGTTCTTAAAAATAAAAGGGATCCCCGCAAATTGCGGGGATCCCTTTTTTTGTTATATGCTGGGCATTCACCATTTTTGCGTTAAGCATACACAAAAAATCAAAGGAATCGAACAAACAATCTAACACAAGCTTAACTATGATCCGATGGTCGAAAATCTTCTGGGTTCTTTTGTTGCCGGTTCTGATGCTGGCAGGTGCCTGTAGTGGGCAAAAGGAGGATCCCGAGCAAGAAGAGTGGATCTCGCTGTTCAACGGAAAAGATCTTGATGGATGGGAGATGAAGTTTACAGGGCATCCTATTGGCGAGAACTACAAAAACACCTTTCGAGTGGAAGATGGTGTAATCAAAGCGGCTTATGATCAGTATGAAAGGTTTAATGGCGAATTCGGGCACCTGTTTTACCAGGAAAAATATTCCTATTACCGACTTCAGCTGGAATACCGGTTTACAGGCGATCAGCTCCCTGGAGGAGCATCTTGGGCCACCCGTAACAATGGAGTCATGATCCACGCTCAGCCCGCCTCCACGATGAAAAAAGACCAGACCTTTCCGACTTCCATTGAGGTGCAGTTTTTAGGAGGGCTTGGAGCGGGCGAGCGACCCACCGGCAACTTATGTACCCCTGGGACCAACGTTCTACTGGGTGACACCCTGTTTTTACCTCATTGCATCAACTCCTCGTCGCCGACCTATGATGGCGACCAGTGGGTAAAGGCGGAGGTTATTGTATTAGGTGATTCGCTCATCACCCACGTGATTAATGGAGAACCGGTAATCAGCTACTCGAAACCGCAGCTCGACTCGCGGGAGCCGGATTTTGAAGAAATGAAGTCGGTTTATGGAGGACTTTACCTAAAAGAGGGACATATTGCTCTCCAAAGCGAGAGTCATCCAACCGAGTTTCGGAATATTCGGTTGCTGGACCTCACCGGATGCATGGACCCTAATGCGCTGAATTTCAAAAGCTATTACGTTAAATCAGACAATTCCCGCTGCATTTATCCCCGGAAAAAGCAGTCGGGACAATAATTTTTTTCGGTTATATCGCTTTTCGGACATTTTTTTACATTTGGAGCAAATTCTAACTGCTATGAAATTATTTGATGAAGAGGAGCCTTTCCTGGGATTAGAGGATGATGAGGATCAGCCGGAAGACCTGGATGGTGATTTTTTGGCGGACGAAGAGGAATTCGGTTTCGAAGATGAAGAGATTGATGAATTCTCTCTAGATGAAATAAAAGATGAGGATTTTGATATCGGTGACGAGGAGGATGATTTCTCTTTTGATGATGATGACGAGGATGATGATGATCTAGGTGCCTGGGATGATGATTTGAGCTAGCTGTTATTCCCTTTCATCGTCTTTCATGCTGCAATCAGGGATTTTCATCCCGAGTCTTATGCACAAGTAATCCGGTTTTTTCCTTTAGGGCAAATAAGAACTCACGATCTGGCTTGAGTTTTGCGGTGAGTTTAGTAATTTTGTGCTGCTTGGATTTTGTGCGCATGAAAAAAGTTTTCCTCTTATTTTTTCTCTTGGTCATCGGTTCATCGATGATCGTACCTGGCCAGCGATGTGCCAAGCCGGAAAACATCTATCCTTTCGCGCTGCAAGGAAAAAAATACGAATTTATCAAAGAGCCAAAGACTTGGGAGATGGCTGCACGTTGTGCTGTCGAAAGGGGTGGCTATCTGGCTCATATCAATACCCAAAAAGAGCAGGATTCTATTTTTCAGGTCATTATCCGCAATATCGGCAAGGATTTGAACTATAAAACCGTTCCGGATGGTGGCGGGGTGGCCTATGTGTGGATTGGTGCTACGGATCGCGTGAGTGAGGGGACGTGGATTTGGGATGGCAACACAGATGGATCGGGCACACCGTTTTGGATAGGCAGGGGAGCTGGAGGTGGCGGAGGCGGAAAGCCGATCAATGATTTATACAATAACTGGGGTGGGTCCTCCACCTCCAGTGGCATTCGTTTAGAGCCGGATGATTTCAACGGCATACAGGATGGTGCGGCTATGGCTTTGGCTGCATGGCCGGCCGGGTCGGGGTCGCGCGGATCAGCCGGAGAGTGGAACGATCTGAGCATGGCCAATACCCTTTATTTTATCATTGAATACGATCAGCTAAAAACTGCCGCCGAAGAACTAGGCACATCTGTCCAGATCAATATTTACCCCAATCCGGCCAATCAACAAGTCAAGATAACCAGCGGCAGCCCTTTGGCTCCCATAAAAACAATACGTTTATTTAACATACTGGGTTCCACTGTGTTTGAAAAAAGCGGACTAGGCGCACCTGAGTATACACTACTGCTCGACCAATACCCCACCGGGGCCTATTTCATTCATGTCATATTAGAAAATGGCCAGTCGGACAGGAAGAAGATAATGATCAGGTAGGGTGAGGTTGACGGGTTGACGGGTTGTCGGGTTGTCAAGTTGTCAAGTTATCAAGTTGTCAGAGAATGATAGTTTCGGTTGCCGGGCTGATTCTGGCTAGTTTGTTTGTGGCTTGGATTTCCAAATTGATCCGATTGCCAGAGCTGGTAGGGCTGCTGATTCTGGGTGTTACTCTGGGTCCGCATCTTTTGAACTGGCTGGATCCCGACCTGCTCTCCATCTCTTCCGATCTACGGATGACGGCGTTGCTGGTAATTTTGTTGAGGGCTGGACTGGAGCTCTCGCGCGACACCTTGAACCGGGTTGGAAGAACGGCTCTACTGCTATCGTTTGTCCCGGCGGTATTCGAAGGTGCAGTTATCGCCCTGATCTCTCCAGCTTTACTTGGCTTGACTCACCTCGAGGGAGCTCTGTTGGGTGCGATAATCGCTGCCGTATCGCCAGCTGTGGTAGTGCCATTCATGCTACGGTTCATCGATGAGAACAGGGGAAACAAAAAAGGGATACCGACCCTGGTCCTTGCGGCCTCTTCCATTGACGACGTGTTTGTTATTGTGGTATTCAGCATTTTGCTGGGAATTTACACTGGCGAAAAGGTTAATCTGATATGGAAGCTTGCCGGGATACCCATCTCCATTATCCTGGGCATTGTAATTGGATTTGCCTGTGCTATTGCTCTTTACCGCCTATTCGACCGATTCAATCCCCGAGCAACAAAGCGGTTACTGATATTAATTGCAGTTGGGGTACTCATTTTACAGATTGAGCATCTCACTCAGAAATGGGTACCATTTTCTGGTCTTTTAGCTGTCATGGCCATTGGATTCTGGATCTTGGAAAAGCGTGAGGCGTATGCCCATGAGCTATCAGGCAAGCTGGCCAAGGTGTGGGTGATTGCTGAAATCATTCTCTTCACGATGGTTGGTGCACAGGTGGATATCGGGGTAGCATTCAGGACAGGTTTAGCAGGAGCCTCTGTGATTCTGATCGGATTGATAGCTCGCAACGCCGGCACCTGGCTCTGTCTAGTAAGAAGCGGGCTGAACCGCAAGGAGAAGATTTTCGTCATTCTTTCCTACATTCCCAAAGCCACCGTACAGGCAGCCATTGGTGCAGCTCCGTTGGTAGCTCTTCAGGCCGCTGGTTTAAGCACCGCTCCGGGCGAAACGATTTTGGCTGTTGCCGTACTCAGCATTGTGATTACTGCGCCTCTAGGTTCTCTAGCCATTGCCTGGTATGGAAAGCGCGCGCTCCCAATTGAAACTTAAAAACCGGTTGCATGGTATGCACCGTGAATGGCAGGCTATCGATGATGAGTTAGTATGCCTTACCCATTAATCCCTTTAAATATCGCCCTTCCGGAAAGCTTGACAAGACGGGATGGTCGGGCCCCTGGGAAAGCCAGCGGAGAATTTGGAGATCTCGACCGGCATCTACTGCAGCATCGGCTACAATCTTCTGGAACAGGGAATCTTCAATATGGCCCGAGCAGGAGAAAGTGAACAGCAAGCCACCGGGCTTTAATAATTTGATTGCCAACATATTGATATCCTTATAAGCTCGGGCGCCCTTATCGATCTGATTGCGTGATTCGATGAATTTAGGTGGGTCGAGGATAATCAGGCCGAAGCTACGACCCTCATCCCGGAATCGGCGCAAAGCTTTAGGAACATCAGCTTCAACCAGGGTGAAAGCATCTGCACTTAAGCCATTCAATAACAGATTTTTATTGGCCTGTTCCAAGGCTTGAGCGGAAGAGTCAACCAGTGTTGCGTGTATAGCGCCCCCTTTCAGGAGTGCTATAGAAAACCCGCCGGAATAGGAATAGCAGTCCAGCACCTCCAATCCGTCGGCTTGTCCACCAGCCAGGGTACGATTATCGCGTTGATCGAGATAGTAGCCAGTTTTCTGGCCGCTAGCCAGGTCAACCTCCAGTTGCCGACCAGATTCCGTAATGACCACCGGTTTGACAGGTTCTATCCCAGCCAGCAAGCCTGTACTTTCCTCTAGTCCTTCATGTCGCCGTGATGACATATCGGAACGCTCGTAGATACAATCCCAATTCATGATTCCCATCAGAGCCTCAACGATAGGTTGTTTCCAGAATTCAGCTCCGGCGGATGAAAACTGGCACACCAGGCTTGACCCAAACCGATCGACGATGAGGCCTGGCAGTCCGTCTGATTCCGAAAAGACCATTCGATAGGCATCAGTAGGATCTGGAAGCAAGGGTTTTTTTCTCAGAGCGACTGCGCGGGCAATTCTGGCTTTAAAAAAATCGGGACTGATCACCTCCTCCACATCCCACGACCAGATTCGTACAATAATCTGTGATTGTGGTGAATAGGCTCCCAGTGCCAGCGGTTGACCGGAGGAAGAGACCAACATCACGGTTTCGCCCGATTCCGGTTTACCCTCTATCCGGTCAATGGATCCGGTAAAAATCCAGGGATGGCGTCGGATGAGGGATTTTTCGCGGCCAGGTTTGAGGAAGATTTTTTTCATAGGGTAAAGATATGTAAAATAGGGGCATGCCTAATGATTAGTGCTTTCGCACTTAGATGATTGGTTCCAGTTCGGGTGGATGCAACTGGAGGGGTATTACACCTTCCATTTGATACTGCAGCCGATTCCCGGTTTTTGTTCGGCAGGAACGGGTTGACCTTTGAGTGTGAGGTCGATAGCCTGGGCAAGATCGTGTCCGGTAACGGGAATATCGTTTCCCGGTCGGGAGTCGTCCATTTGTCCGTGGTACACCAGTTTCATCGCCCCATCGAAGAGGTAGAATTCGGGGGTACAAGCTGCGTCGTAGGCTTTGGCCACTTCTTGTGACTTGTCGAAGAGGTATGGGAACGGGTACTGATTTCTCCGGGCTGTTTCTTTCATTCGGTCGAAGGAGTCCTCCGGGTATCGGATGGGGTCGTTACTATTGATTGCGATAAATGCGACATCTTTGGCCAAGTACTCTTTACTCAGCGCAACCAACTGATTGTTAATATGTTTTACATATGGACAATGATTGCAGATGAACATGATCACGGTTGCTTTATCTGATTTCAGCTCCTGTAGCGCGCGGGTTTTGCCGGTGACGGCATCGGTGAGGGAAAAATCGGGAGCAACAGTACCGAGGGGGAAGGGGTTGGAGAGTGTGAGGGACATGGGGTTAAATTCTTGCTAAACCTGTCAGGTTTAAGACCTGTCAGACAATTGCTAACTACCTGGTAATCTGCCTACTTTACAAAACCCGACTTTCAAAACATACTAAATATCAACAACTTATAATAATTAACTAAACTTGTCAGGTACCATTATAAACCTGTCAGGTATTTTTCAACCTACAAATATGCAAATCAAATATTTATTTACTTCGATTGTAAAAAATTCAGTAATTTTCTTAACTATGATGAAACATTAAACCATTGAAAATCTTTTTATTAATAATTTTTCACCTACCTGACAGGTCTTAGACCTGTCAGGTCTAATTTAACAGGTCTAATTTAACCCCCTCCCCCATATGCCCAACCCCCACCCCACCGTAACCCACCTCGCTGACAACCACACCTCAAGCACCCGTATCCCTGGTGCTATCCTCGCAGGTGCCCTCATCATAGTCACCCTCCTCACTGCCATCGCCTGCCAACACACCAGCAACCCCGTGTCTGAATGCCGCAGAGTACCCAACATCCATGTACTAGAACAAACACCCGGAAATGCTAACATCGAGATTGAAATCCGTATGAAGTCCGGAATTACCTCCGTACCAGCATCTTTCGCCCTCTGGTCGGAAACCCAAACCGGAATACCCACCACAATATACGTCACCTGCAAGGCAGCTAAAGGTTACGAGGGGAAAAACCTGAATAATAGCCAAGACCTGCCCGTATGGAATAAAGCCCGATCCTTGCAAAACCTCTACCCCGAATCACCTGAACTCGACGCCGTTACAACAGCAACACCATCGCGCAGCAGCTTCCTAATCCACTGGGAACCAGCAAACAATAACCCCTCCGATACCATCAACCTGTTCCTCGAAGTTAATGTTCCATACGACTATAATAACTTCTATACTAGGAATATGGGCTCAAACGGACAACCTTCCCTGATCTACGGAATATCCTTCGTAAGCTCCCCCGATAGCCTCCTTATCACTAAAAATTTTCGCATCCTCGGACGAGGACACCACCTCGGTCAAACCGACCAAATCTACCCCGACCTCACCGGAATGACCTCCTCCCTGGAAATCATCGAGGGAATGCTCGGGAAAAAAATAGAGTAACAAAACAACTATCACCCGAGAAAATAACCTCATCAGCATCCTGACCTGCCTCTCCGTGATCGGCTGTAGCCTGATCCTGGCCACCCTTACCAAATCAGCTAACGAAATCCTGATATACAATGCCGGAATCAGCCTGATATGCCCCGTTGACCAGATCCAAACAATCGGTAATTCTCCCGAATTGCCTATTTTTGACTCTTGGAAAAACCATTAAAAACATAGATTGATGCGTACACCTCTTCTGATCACCGGCCTGCTGGCCATGACCATCTCCTGCAGCAAGCCGGAAGCCAACTACCCGACTAACAGGGAACCCTTGCAATCCAATGCATTCGTCCAACTGCCACTCGGCTCGGTGAAACCATCCGGTTGGCTCAAAACCCAACTCCAAATCCAGGCTAACGGCCTTCCAGGCCATCTCGATGAGTACTGGCCTTCACTCACCACCTCAGCATGGCAGGGCGGCGACGGAGAAGCATGGGAACGAGGCCCCTACTACCTTGATGGATTAGTACCGCTCGCTTATCTACTTGATGATCAGCGATTAAAAGAAAAATCCCAGGTCTGGATCGAACATATCCTGGCCTCCGGCAAAGAGAGCGGATGGTTCGGACCAGAGAAAAACGAAGACCGATGGCCATTGGCTGTCGGACTTAAAGTGCTGAAAAGCTACTACGAGGGCAGCGGCGACGAGAGAGCACTCACGATGATCAAAAATTATTTTCAGTATCTGGCCGAAAACGGGCCCGACTGGCCAAACAAGGAGTGGAGAGGTGTGCGGGCAATGGAAAATGCCACGACCGGATACTGGCTCTACCGCTTAACCGGTGACGAGCAGATCCTCAGCACGATACGCTCAATCGAAGAGAATAGTCGCTCCTGGAAAGAACAGTTTACCCAATTCCCCTGGGACTCCCTGGCCGCCCGCGAAGGCCGTATCCCCCATATCTGGGATGAAGTCGGACTAACTGCTCACGTTGTCAACGTTGCGATGGCCGTCAAATACCCGGGCATCTATTCACAACAGTCAGGCGACCCATCCGACCTCCAAGCTTCATTCGAAGCTATCCGGAAACTGGATGATCACCACGGCCAAGTCGGCGGCCGATTCTCCGGCGATGAACACCTCAGCGGCCGGAATCCTGCCCAGGGTACCGAAATGTGCGCCGTTGTTGAGTATATGTATTCTATCGAGGAACTAATCGAGGTTACCGGGAAAATCGACCTGGCCGACCGGTTGGAAGTGCTGGCATTCAATAGCTTACCCGGAACCTGCACCCCCGATTACTGGGGACATCAGTACGATCAGCAAGCCAACCAGGTGCTCGTTTCAGTTGCCCCACGCCAATGGTCGAGCAACAACCCCGAATCCAATATCTTCGGTACCGAACCCTACTTCGGATGCTGTACCGCTAACGGACATCAGGGCTGGCCAAAGTTTGCCCAGTCACTCTGGATGGCCTCCCCAGATGGCGGCCTCGCCGCAATCAGCTACGCCCCCTCAACAGTTAATGCATTAGCTGGTAAACAGATCCCCGTGAAAATCGAGGTAATCACAAACTATCCGTTCGAGGAAAATATTGTCATCCATGTCAACCCTGAGAAAAAAGCCTCCTTCCCCATCTACCTCCGGATCCCGGCATGGACTAACAACCCAACGGTGACAGTGAACGGCGAAGCTGTCTCCGCTACAGCAGGCGAATTCCTCGTAATCAACCGGAAATGGTCGCCCGACGACCGTATCGAACTTAACCTCACCAGCCCCATCCGTACCGAACGACGCTATAATAACTCCGTCGCCGTGGCCAAAGGCCCACTCTATTTCAGCCTCAGAATCCCAAAAACCTATACCCCAGTTACCCTGAAATATAATTATGACTATATGGGCTCCACCGACTGGCAGATCGAACCCGCAGCAAACTGGAACTACGGCTTGCTGATCGATCCGGAAAATCCGGCTGATCATTTTGAAATAGCCACCAACCCGATCGGCGCATACCCATTCGGAGATGCAGGAGATCCTGTATATAACGCCACTACTCAATCATTTGACACCCTGAGAGAAAACCCTCCTATCATCCTCAAAACCAAAGGAGTAATCATTCCCGACTGGGGCATGTCGGAGTTTAGCGCCGCAGCTCCTCCCTACTCCCCAGTCACCCTGCCGGAAGAAGCCCGGCAGCAGGTTGAAGAGATCGAACTGGTCCCGTACGCCTCAGCGCGATTGAGACTTAGCGAGATCCCCGTGGTGAAATAAGAAAACAGTAATCCCTCCTCTCTGTCATGGAAAAAAGGATCAGATCAAAGATTGTCTCATCAGCAACGTTAAGCCTGCTGCTTGTTCTGGTCTTAATGACCACAGGATGTGACCAGAGAGGAATTGAATGGAAAACAGACCAGTTTCAGGTCCGGATCTCATCAAAAGGCTTACTAACAGGTCTTTATCATATCCAATCAGGAGATAATTACCTGTACGACAAGCAAACAACACCGCTGATGCAGATCCGGAAAGATTCTGCCTACCTGCTCCCAATCAAAGCTCGATTAGAGGCAGGTACCAGAACCCTGATCCTGGATTTTCCCTCCGCAATAACCGCCAGAATTGAAGCCAGAGAGAAAGAATCCCACCTCACTTTTACCCTCCTGGAGATTTCTGGAGCAGACTCTTTAGACCTGATTGTGTGGGGACCCTATCCAACCATTATCTCCGAAACCATTGGTGAAACCGTCGGGGTAGTGAGAGATTCAGTGTTTGCTATTGGAATTCAAGCACTTAATCTCAAAACCCTTGGCGGTTTCCCAACCGCGGAGAGCGATATCGAGCCCTCGTATGACATCTTCGAATCCGGCAACCTCATCGATATTGCCGATTCCATCAAGATCTTTTACCGGGGTCAGACAGCCCGGAAAGAGCCGTTTGGAAGCGTTCTGCAGGCCTATTGCCGTAACCGGAACCAGGATCGGATCATCCAAAACTGGGGTCATGAACACTATCTGGCTCCGGCTTTCGATGATGGTGGCGTGATCGGCACCTCGATAGCCCTGTTCGGCTGTCAGGCCAATCAAGCCCTGTCAACCATCGGACAAATAGAGCTGGCCGAAGGACTTCCCCATCCCATGCTCGGTGATGAGTGGGCTAAGACAGCCCAAGAAGCCACTGCAGCCTATCTGATCATGAACTTCGGTATTGACGATTTCGAAGATGCCCTGGAGCTCACAAAACAAGCGGGGCTTCGCTACCTCTATCATGAAGGGCCTTTCGAAACTTGGGGCCACTTTAAGCTGAACAGCAGACAGTTTCCGGAAAACTGGGAGACCATGAAGCTGATGGTTGAGCGGGCCGCCGAAGAAAATATCCTGATCGGAGTACACACGCTCTCAAACTTCATCACCACCAACGACCCTTATGTGACCCCAGTGCCGGATTCCCGACTGGCAAAGGTTGGGGAGACAACTCTGACTAAAGGCATATCGCCATCTGAAACCACCATCGAAATTGCCGATCCCCAATTCTTTAACCAGATGGACAACAACACTCTCCGGGCGGCTGTGATCGGTAATGAAATTATTCGTTATCAAGAAGTTACTAAAGAATCCGCCTGGAAACTTTTGGGATGCCAACGGGGTGCTTTCGGAACCAAAGCCTCAGCACAGGAGGCCGGAACTGCTATCGCTAAACTCATTGATCATCCTTACCAGACCTTCCTATCGAACAATGAGTTATCAGAAGAAATCACCCTTCGAATCGCCGATTTTTTTAATCAGACTGGCTGCCGTCAGATTTCGTTCGACGGACTCGAAGGAAACTGGTCGACCGGCATGGGCCAGTACGGTCGGCAACGTTTTACTCAGATATGGTACGACAACCTCAAGCCCGAACTCCAAGGGCGGGTGATCACCGATGCCAGCAATCCGGGGCACTATTTCTGGCACCTATTTACCCGGATGAACTGGGGTGAACCCTGGTACGCGGGATTCAGGGAGAGCCAAACCCAATTACGTCTGCTTAACCAACTCTATTTCAAGAGGAACCTGATACCAGCCATGCTGGGCTGGTTCAAAATGACAGCCGAAACAAGTCCGGAAGACGTGGATTGGCTCCTGGCCCGATCAGCCGGATTTGATGCCGGTTTTGCCCTAGTCACCTCTCTGGATGCTGTTAAACAGAATGGTTTCTCTCAGCGGATTCTGGATGCGATCAAACGTTGGGAGCTAGCGCGAATGTCAAAAGCTTTCCCCGCGGAAATCCAGGAAGAGCTTCAGGATATCAAAAAAGAATTCCGGCTGGAACCAGACGGCCCAACCGGTTGGAACCTGTACCCTTACACCATTTGGAGGGGTGAACTTTTCCGAGAAGCCACCAGTAGCAGAGCGGGCGACTCAATTAGCCTTGAAATCGAAAACCCTAACCCCGATCAACCTGTCAGGTTTATCCTCTCGTCCGGTGCAGAAAACGCGCTCTCCGGCATCTCCTTGGTGATTGATGGCCGGCAAATCACGTTGCCATTAAACCTCCCGGCTAATCACCACCTTCGATATGAAGGCGGTAGCTATCTTTATCTGTACGACCAGAACTGGAACCTGCTGGAAGCAGGACGCATGACTCAATACGAAGTAACCCTATCGCAGGGCAAGCATCAGATTGGATTCGCCGCAACACTCAATCAATCTAACTTTGATAAAGGGGTGAAAATCGAGATAAAAACCGAAGGGTTACCTTATCAGCTGAGCCCTCATTAAGAGTTGGGGTATCTTTTCCCAACCAGCTGAAAACCTGGGGATAATAAGAAAGATAGCCACAAAATCTCTGTGTGCATAAACGATGGATACTCCTTACGGGTCAAATGGGCAAATCACTCTCCTCCTGATCATTCTCCTCCTGGGAATGGTCGCCTGGCTGACCGTTGAGGTTCGGCATCACAACAGAAACCTAAAAAAGATTCCGCTGCGAATTACCGTTTCCGGTACCCGGGGCAAAACCACTGTAGTCCGCTCCCTGGCATCAATACTGCGATTGGCAGGTTACCAGGTACTGGCCAAAACAACCGGATCAGAGGCACGGTTGATCCTCCCAGATGGTACAGAAGAACCAATCAAAAGGCACGGTCTCACAACCATCATGGAACAAAAGAAGCTGGTTAATAAAGCGAAACAGCTCCAAGCGCAGTGCGTCATCGCCGAGATCATGAGCATCCAGCCGACTAACCATTTGGTGGAAACTCAACAGCTACTGAAACCCCAAATGACCCTCCTGACTAATTTTCGAACCGATCACACCGATGTTGTTCCCGATCGTCAGGAAGCTATTACAGCAGTCTTCGCCAACGATGTTTTTCCCGGCTCAGCTATCATCCTTCCGGAAACCGAAGCCAACCCCCAAATCCGAGAAGCTATCGATAACAAAAAGGCCCGACTGATCATGGCCAAATCCGGAATCCATTCGACTATTAACCTTCCGGATAACGTGCTGGAGAAGCAGATTGCATCCAATCTTGATCTGGTCACAACTGCAGCATTGGAACTGGGTATCGAACCCGATGTCATCGCCAAAGGGATAGCCCTGGCTAAGATGGATATTGGCAACCCACTGATATTCAGCATTAAAGAACAGAATAAAAATCTGTGGTTCATTAATGCCTTTGCTGCCAATGATCCCCAATCCACCCGACAGCTGGTCGAACAGACAGAAGCATTGCTATCTGCAGAGTCCGGTAGCCGGATTGCCCTACTGTCGCTGCGATCGGATCGTGGCGAGCGGAGCTTGCAGTGGCTACGATACCTGAGAGGTGAAGGACGGGAGCTTTTTGAAAAAGTGTACCTTGTTGGCGGACACGCTCAGGTGTTAAAACGAAGCCTACCAACGGCCGTTCTGGTAAAGCAGGATGATCCCCGGGAGCTAACGAAGCTATTGATAACCAACCATCCTGATGGATCGCGGGTTTATGGCATTGGAAATATCGGCGGACTGGGGGCGAAGCTGGTTCGCGAATGGATAAGGAATGCAGATGAACGTTGAGATCTTTTTCATCGGCCTGGTATTGACGCTCATCTTTGTAGCGGTCACCGGGTTGTACCCAGGCGGGATTATTGTGCCGGGGTACCTGGTGCTGTTCATCGACCAGCCCTGGCGACTGGCAGGCACCCTGGTAGCGGTACTACTCACTATCGTGATCTACCGCCTGGCATCCCGATACCTGATCCTTTTCGGTCGCCGCCGCTTTGTATTCCTAATCCTGACAGGAGCCCTGTTTGCTTTTCTCTTCTCCCTGTTACTCCCACATCTCTCGCCCGAAGCCATTGAATTTCGGGTAATTGGCTGGGTGATTCCCGGACTCATCGCGGGCCATTTCGATCGCCAGGGAACACTGAAAACCTTGGCGGCCATAATCATTATGGTCACCCTGCTGTTCTTCATCAACCAGCTCTGTTTTCTGATATTCTAACCCGGATGAGCCAAAAGAAATCCCTGCCCGATCAAGAAAAGCCTCTGCTGATAACCCAGGGAGTTATCAGTTTGGTCTTGCTGGTCACCGGACTCCTCCTGTTACAAACTCTGGGAGCGAGGCAAGATCCCACAGAAATCAAGGCTTACAACCTAATGAACAGGTCGTTAGAACTCATTTCTGATTATTGTAAAAGGTACAACATCAACCAGCATCCGGAATTAGATCCCCGATTAACGGGAATGATCGGTCCTGAGTGGTCGGAGATTACCACCACAACAGGGGATCTGGAGGCTAAACGGAGCACAGTCAATCCCAACTTTGCTGTTCTCGTAGTGAGGCTGTTACGTCAGGCGGGAGTCGAACACGGGGATACTATCGCCATCAACTGCTCCGGGTCGTTCCCGGCTTTGATGGTGGCCTCGATCTCGGCTGCCCAGTCGCTAAATCTGGTACCCAGAACGATCCTGTCGATCGGATCCTCCTCTTTTGGGGCCTCGAATCCCGACTTAACCATTGCAGATCAATATCGATTACTTCAGCAGGCAGGAATGATCAATTATCCACCGCTGGCCTGGTCGTTCGGCGGCGAGACTGACAGCGGCGAAGAGTTTGCTCCAGAAGTTGTTAGTTCAATACGCAGCCGTATGCATAGATTCGGTCTGCCCTGTTTAGAAGAGACTGTGTTGAAATCCATTGTCAGGGAAAGACTTCAGCTCTTTGAAGGAACAAATTCCGGCCATCTTTCCGCCTTCATTAACACTGGCGGCAGTTTGGCCAGCATGGGAACCAGTCCATTGATCCTGAAAGTCAAGCCCGGACTGATCCGCCGCAGCCGGCTACCGGAGCGGGATGAGCAGGGCTTGATTTTTGCGATGCTCGAGCGTGACATCCCGGTCATTCATTTGCTGTATATCAAAGGGTTAGCAAAAGAATACCATCTTCCATGGGATCCGGTTAAGTCACCTTCCTATCAGGCTTCGCCAGCTGCTCCCGGTTGGATCATCCTGCTGCTGGCTCTCTTAGCCCTGATCCATTTTATCTGGATTCTAATACGCTTTAGGCTGCTCAAAAACAGGAATTAAGCGTTGTGCACTACCCTTTCTTTGATATCTTTGGGTTATCTTATAACTAAAAATTATGAAAAGTCTGATCCAAGCCTGCAGTATTACGCTGATTATTTGCTCTTTACTAACCTTCGGACATCTGTCTGTTCAGGCTCAGACAGCCCAAGAGCCCGTTCTGCTCACCTCTTGTGGACAAAGCCCCGGGCCGGTACGTCTGAAGGTATTCATGCAGCGTTTAAAGATTGATTTTGAATACAATGCACTGGCTACGGCTGCCGACTTGGCCGCGAAAAAGAAAGAGGACAAGCCGTACAAATCGGTGATCATTGTAACCGGTGCCAGTTTAAAAGGGATGGGAGCTGCCGGTGTTTCGGTGGATGATGAGTTAGCCCGTACCAAGGCCCTGATCGAGGAGGCCCGCAAACAGGGCATCACGGTCATCGGATCTCATATCGAGGGTATGGCGCGACGCTCGCAAGGAGCTTCGTCGGGGGACAATTCCGACGAGTTATCCATAGATGCCGTTTGCCCGAACTCCGATTTTATGATTGTCAAACAGGAAGGTGATTCCGACAAGCGGTTCACCAATATCTCGACCAGCAAAAAGATCCCGTTGCTGCTATTTGATCTCAACAACGAGATGCTCGATTTACTCAAGAAGGTTTATAACAAATAGTTACAACCGTGAGCATGACCACCTTTTCGGCCATTATCCTGGGGGTGATGGTCGTGGTTTATATCATTTCGCTCCGGTTTAAGCTCTCCACCGAGCTAGCCATGTTGTTAGCCGCCCTGGCTGGAGCGCTGGCGGCTGGTCATGGAATACCGGCGAGGCACATCGCGGAAGGATCAATTACCTATCTGGATATCAACCTGATATTCATCAGCGCCACCCTCTTCATGAATATCCTGAAAGAGTCGGGAGGCATTGCCTTTGCTGTTCGATCAATCATTAAAACCTTTCACCGCAGCCGGGTGCTGCTGCTGATCCTCCTCACCCTGCTCCTGCTCATTCCTGGGGCTCTGACAGGAGCTGGCAGCGTCACCGTCCTGATTACTGGTGGAATGGTGGCTATTGTACTGGGATACATGGGGATATCAAAACTACGGATTGCAGCCATCGTCTTCCTGATTGCCGGGTTGAGTGCTGCAGCCCCACCGGTAAGTCTCTGGGCGATGATGACAGCCGCTGGAGTTAACATGCCCTACGTCGGGTTTTTCCTGCCCCTGTTGATTCCTTGCGTGATCGGGGCCCTGTTTACCGTTTTTTACCTCGGATGGAAAGGTCACCCAGTCGATGTAGAGAAGGCCCTGACCGAACTACCGGAGCCGCCACAGAAAATGAACTGGATGAGAATCATCATCCCATTCTTGCTATTCTTCGGACTAATTTTCATCGGTCGTAAATGGCCGCACGATACACCAGTGATCGGGATGCCACTGATGTTTCTGTTAGCCGCCCTCGCCTCCTATCTCCTTTCCCCCGTTAAAGTTGACCTCTTTCGAATATCATCCGACACCATCAAACAGCTATTGCCGCTGATTGGAACCCTTACTTGTGTTGGGATTCTCGTACAAATCATGACTCTGACCGGTGTCCGCGGATTGCTGGCCATCACCTTCATCACCCTGCCGGCTTACCTGGTCATCGGTAGTCTCTTCTTCTTCCTGCCTATCACGGAATCCGTGCTGATGTACGGTGCAGCAGCCGTTTTTGGCGTGCCCCTGGTACTATTGTTTAATGCGATGGGCATGAACCCTATCGTAGCCCTGGCCGGGATGAGCGTCATCTGGCCCCTGGGCGATGCCCTCCCCCCAACGGCGATCATCGGCAGGCTCACCGTCGATGTGGTCGGTGCTAAAGAGAAGTACGGACACTTTCTGAAGAAATGTATTGTCCCGGCTATCGTCATCTCTATCATTGGAACACTGATGGTCATTTACAGCAAACAGCTAGGATTTTTGACAGGAATAAATTAACCCCGGAACCGGTAGCAACCGAGAAAAGACAATGACAACTATCATATCCATAATCTATTACGCCTTTATTGCCTTCATCGTGATCCTGATTGTATACAATCTGATCCGGGCTAAGGAATGGAAGAAGGAGCTGATTTACCTTGTGATCCTGATACCTTTTCTTTTACGAATGCTGATGCTTAAATAACTACTACCCATAACTTCTACCCATGAAAAAGAAGGAAATCATCCGTAAAATCGCTTTCGGCCTGGCCGGTCTGGCGGTTGTGGTGGTCGCGGGTATCAGCTTTTATCAGCACCGGCATTTACCAGAGCCGGTGGTTCTGAGTGAGGGAGTCACCGCTGTGAAAAAGCTGGGCGACTACTTCGACAAGATCAGCGGAACCATCAACGACTGCAATATTTACATCTTGGAAGGCGAAGAACCCGGGGCAACCATGTTGGTCCTGGGGGGATCCCATCCAGAAGAACCTGCCGGCCGGCTAGCCACCTGGATCATGGCCGAGAATGGCATCATCAGTCAGGGCCGCCTGATCCTGGCCCTCTCCACCAACCGGAGCGCCACCACTGTTACCCGCCCCAGTGGAGCCTATCCGCGCGACTATTCGATCCAGACCCCATGGGGAGAGCGAACTTTCAGAATGGGCGACCGGTGGACGAATCCACTCGATCAATGGCCTGATCCTGAGGTATATATCCACTACCCCAGTCGGCAAAACCTGGCTTATGTCGATGTCCGAAACCTGAATCGGGCATGGCCAGGTCGTTCCAATGGAACACTTACCGAACAAACCACCTTCGCCTTTATGGAGCTGATCCGTCAGGAAAAGGTGGATGTAGTCATCGATCTGCACGAAGCTGAGTTACAATATCCGGTTATCAACACCATCGTGGCACACGAGAAAGGTTTGGAGCTGGCAACGATGGTCTCCATGATGCTGACTGATTTTGAAGGGTTTAGCATCGGCACCGAGTTCTCCCCTAAAAACTTGCATGGACTGTCACATCGTGAGATTGGTGATCACTCCGAGGGCATCTCCTTGCTGGTAGAAGCTCCAGAACCGTTTCTTGATGCCACCCGGGGCATCACCGACCGCAAACAGTTGCTTGAAGGGAAGGACGACTTTGTTGTCAAAGCCGGCAAGCACGGCCTTTTATATGCCCCTATCGATGAAAACGGATGGCCCATTGATGTGCGTGTAGGTCGCCACTTATCGACCATCCTCCAAACCTTCGAAAGTTGGAACGAGATGTATCCCGGAAATGAAATTGTGTGTCAAGGAGTTCCCCGTTATGCAGAGGTAATCGAAAACGGAACCGGATATTACCTTAAAGATCCGGGCAAGGCCACTGAGGGGAAAGTGGCTTACGAATAGATCAGATAAAACAATCATTTGATAAACAGCAACATTCAACTGAAAAACCATTGAATATGAGACTTTTCCATTCCCAAAAAGTATTCCTGGCTGTCTTGTTGGCCGGGTTGGTTCTGTCGCCCGTATTACAGGCTCAGTTCATTCCTGTACCAGAGGAAGATGCCTCTTGCACGAGCATCATGGTCGGCAAAAAAGCCTCAACGGACGGTTCTGTCATGACGGCGCACAGCTGCGATGGCAACTATCGGACCTGGCTAAACATTGTCCCTCGCCAGTCGTGGCCCGAGGGTGCCACACGCAAGATCATCTGGGGCAAGCTACACACCGAAACACCTCACGATACACGTAATACCTTTGAGAAAGGAGAGATCCCGCAAGTGGCAGAGACTTTCTCCTACCTGAATGTGGCTTATCCTTGTCTTAACGAAAAACAGCTGGCTATTGGGGAGACCACCATAGGGGGTAAGCGGGAGCTTGCCAATGATGATGGGCTCTTTCTGATCGAAGAGTTGCAGGCCGTTGCTCTGGAACGCTGCAGCACCGCCCGCGATGCTATCCGGCTAATGGGTGAACTTGCCACTAAATATGGCTATGGCGATGCTGGCGAATGCCTGACCGTGGCGGATAAAAAAGAGGTGTGGCATTTTGAGATCATGGGCGCCGGCCCCATGGAACCCGGAGCTGTCTGGGCTGCCGTCAGAATTCCGGACAACCATGTCGGAGTCTCGGCTAACATCCCCAGAATCAGCACGATCGATTTAGATCAGCCAGATTACTATATGGCTTCGGAAAATGTTTTCTCCTTGGCAGAAGAGATGGGCTACTGGGATCCCAACAGTGGCGAACCCTTTAAATGGTGGAAAGCTTACAGCGGTCGGAAGCCGTTCTCCACCCGGGAGTTTTACGTCCTGAGTACTATGGCCCCGTCCTTGAACCTCACCCCCGAAATGGAGGAGCTACCCTTCTCGGTCAAACCCGAGAAAAAGGTTAGCACAAGAGATGTAATAAGCTACTATAGAGCTACGTACGAAGGCACTGATCTGGATATGACGAAAAATCTTCTGGTAACGCCGATGTTTCGGGGTCGCCGGACAGGTGATGAGCCGCTCAAGCGCGAGCCCGTCGTCAGTCCGATTGCCAGTCCCTGGATGAGCTCCGACCTCCGCACCCTGCTCAATACGCTGAAATCCGGGTCGGTAGAGAGCCAACGTACTATTGCCATATCCGGATGCTCTTATTCGCAGATCATCCAGTGCCGCGACTGGTTACCTGATGAGATTGGTGGCGTTGCCTGGTTCTCATTTGACAACCCCGGATGCAGCCCCCGCATCCCAATTTATGCCGGCACGCTCGAGCTCCCGGCCAGTTTTGAAATCTGTGGTCAAAAAAAATACCGGACTGATGCTGCCATCTGGAAATTCCGTCGGACAAACCGGCTCTCCGAAGTCCGCTGGGGCAGAACACGTTCTTTCATTGAAGAAGGAGTTAAAGAGCTGGAAGACAAGGCCTTTACTGAAACTCAGGCCGTTGAACAACGAGCCATGGAGATCCTAAAAGCTAACAAAGGGAAGGAGCCGGAAACTGATCTACGGGGAAATCCACTGCCGGAAGAGCATCGGGTTTACCTAACCCAATACACGCATGACTTTGCCCGGATTGCGATGGCACGATGGGAGGAGATGGGCGACCTGTTCTTCACCATGTTTGCCAGAGGATTCTAATAATTCCGTCACCTCGGATACGTTACGCTGAAGTATTGAATGAATAAACTGTTAGGCCCCATGAAACATTGTCATAGACCTACCCTGATTTTACTGACTCTGGCCCTCCTCGCTTTCCAGCCTGTGATCAGCCAGGATATCGAGTACGATAACTGCACCAGCATCGTTGTAGGGCGGTTAGCGAGTGCTGATGGCTCCACCATGACCTCGCACACCTGCGACAGTGGCACAGACCGCACCTGGATCAACGTGGTTCCCCGGATGAAGCATACTCCCGGATCGGAATGCTCCATCATCCTGGATCCCAAGCGAACGAAAAGCCCCAATGATCCCGAAGCTATTGTGGCCGGAACTATTCCTCAGGCACCCGAAACCTGGGCTTATATCAATACCGCTTATCCGGTCATGAACGAGCATCAGCTGGCCATTGGCGAGACAACCTTTGGCGGCAAACGGGAGCTCCGGTCTGATGCCGGATTGCTCGATTGCCCGGAACTCTATCGGTTGGCCCTGGAGCGCGCAACAACCTGTCGCGAAGCCATCCACGTCATTGATGAGCTGACCAAGCAATATGGCTATAATGATGTCGGTGAGTGCTTTACCTTTGCCGATCCTAACGAAACCTGGCACTTCGAGATTCTTGGTCCTGGGAAAGGCAACGTAGGAGCCGTCTGGGCTGCCGTTCGGATTCCCGATGACGAGGTTGGGGTTTCAGCTAATGCCAGTCGAATCAGGCAATTAAACCTGGATGACCCGGATAATTATCTGGCTTCCGACAATATCTTCTCGCTGGCCGAAGAACTCGGTCTCTGGGATCCTTCAGGCAAGGAGCCTTTCGAGTTTTGCTATGTCTATGCCGACCGTCGAAGCATGTTGTGCCGCCGCCGCGAATGGCGGGTACTTAGTTTGGTCGCCCCTACCCTTCGCCTCGACCCTAACGGGGAGAACTTCCCGCTGAGCGTCAAACCAGAGAAAAAGCTCACCGTGAAGGATGTCCTGGCCATGTTCCGCGATTATTATCAAGATACGCCCTACGACATGACCTCCTCGCTCAATATTGTGAATCGCAGGGGAGAAACCGTCAAGAGCGATATGGCTAACCCGTTCATGAACAGCGACACACGTAGCCTGCTAAAAGTACCCTCGGAGCGCACAATTGCGTGTTCACGAGCAACTTATGTGCAAGTCACCCAGTCGCGCAACTGGCTCCCCAACCCAATCGGGGGTATCGTTTGGCTGGGCTATGACAACCCTGTCCTGACACCCCATACCCCCTTCTACTGCGGTATCAACGAGATGCCCGACTCCTATAGGGTTGATGGTAGAGCCAAGTATCGGCGCGACTGTGCCTGGTGGGCGTTCCGGCAAGTGAGCCAACTCTGTAACCTTCGATTCCAACCCATGAGTAGAGAGGTTGAGTCCGTGTGGCAGGAGATTGAAAATCAAGCCTTTGAAAACCAAAAAAGCTTTGAAGAGGAGATACTCAAACTCTACCAAAAGAACCCCGATGCCGTGGCCGGAAAATTAACCAACTACTCCCGGGAGATCGCCGAAAAAGCTGTGGATCGTTACTGGAAACTGGCAGAAGAGCTCTGGAGCAAGTACACCAACACGTTCTAATAGGTCGTGGTCATCCGCTCCGGAACCACCAGGAGATAATCAGCTTTACCCAAATACTCCGTTGACAGGGTGTCAATTTCATCCTGTGTGACGGTAGTCAGGACGACTATTCGGGCATCGGGCTGTAGTTTCTTGAGGTACCAAACAATACCCTCGTGATTATCAGAATGATAGGATCCATTGTAGTGGATAAACAGATTCCCCGGGGCGTAATTCTGATTGATAAAATGAGCCATGGTGGCATCCTTAATTGCCTGCGCCTTAACGATGTTCATCCCGCCATGGCCGCCCATTGCACCCATCCCTTCCATGCTCATCATATTCTTGTAACAGGGCACTTCCGGATCAAACTCAATGGGTAATGGTGCGATAAAACGCTTGGCTTCGGTCGGGAGCGTATCGAGTGCTTCCAATCCTTTCGAGGCGACAAAAGAAGCATACCGCCGTGGGATGTTGGTAGCGATAAAGGGTAGATTATGATCTTGCGCATAAAGCAAGAGAGGGCTGTAGTCTGTTTTGTAATTAGGCCAGATTCTGGCATCCTCCTCAAACCGCCGTGCATTGATGAACCCACGAAAGAACTCCTCAATAAGCATCTGATTATCAGCCTCGAACATCTCCGCTCCCAAGATTAAGTCCTGCTTCCGCAAAGCATGCAAATCGCGCGTGACCTCATGCTGCAGCCAGTGGGCAATGGCATTATTATGCAACTCTCCAAAGAAAACAAAATCGGCAACTTCAAGCTCATTCAACATTTCGGCATAGGAGACTTCACCACCGTCCCCATTGAACAGCCGATAAGCCGGCTTATTCTGGGCCTGGAGACCGGCAGAGACCAAAAACATGAGGAGTAAAATAAAAACCTTGTTAACGACCTGAATTAGTGATCGTTCTGTTAATGGCGAATGACGGGCAATCCTTTCTTTCATGGCGATTCATTTGCTGGCAAAGTAATACTAAATCTCCAAAACCCTCCTTTTTGAATCCAAATCGCCTTTTAATTCAGGCATGATAGTTGAGCAGTGACGCCACGTTGACCAACCCAATCATTGAATCAACCAACCATAGAAACCAGCGGTTGGGCCAGGATTCAGTGCCGGCCTGCGATTTTAGAACAGAAAACAGACCATTTAGGTGATCATTCTCTCAAGCGAACAACATCACTAGTGTAAAAGTATGCTCATATGTGAATTTTTAAGCCAAAAACACACGAAAATTGCTTTTTCTATCGTATATTTAATGCGAAACTGTTTGAAACAGTGCACGATTGAACTTACCGGTTTATTTTTACATACACTCAACTTAAAAGAAGGAGAAAGATGGGAACAAAGAGAATCGAAATCCTTAAAGGGCTCTATCACTGGCTTATGCTAGACAGGCTCGAAAAAAGGATTTTAAAGCTCCTATTGGAGCAGGGCAAATCTTACCCGGGCGACTTGGTTAAGGATTTGCAGCTATCACAAGGGTCTGGGATTAAGAAGATCATTAAGCTTCGTCACAAGGGCTACATTGTCCGCGAGGAAGACTCTAGTCTGATCATGCTCAACCCGATCATGAAAGAAACAGTCAAAAACCTGGGGCACTAAGAGAAAAGGCTTTATTTCTGATAAAGGAAACGCTTGATTTTCTTAGTAGGAGTTTTCTCAAATGGCTCCTGGAACAAAACGACTCCTTGGATTTTAGAGAATTTATTCACTTTAGAATTGACGAATGATTGCAATTCACTCTTCAATTCTTCAATCTTTTTCTCAACTTGCTGACGGGCATCCTCCTTTAAATGCTGGAACTGTTTCTCTAGCTCTTCCATATTCAGATGAACCAGCGCCACCAAGCGACCTTTTTGTTGGACTACTACAGATTCCATGACAAAATTGAATCGGTTAATCACCGACTCAATCTCTTCGGGATAGATGTTTTCGCCTGAGGCTCCAACAATCACATTTTTCAGGCGTCCTTTAATATACACAAATCCCGTACGATCAATCAGTCCCAAATCGCCAGTTCTGAACCATCCGTCGGGAGTCAGTACCTGGGCGGTGATTTCAGGCTCCCGGAAGTATCCTTTCATCACATTTCTCCCTTTGGCCCAAATTTCGCCAATACCAGTCTGTTGATCCGGCTCATTGATGCGAAGTTCCACACCCTGAACAGGCACTCCCGTGGATTGATACCTCACCTGTGAAGGATTGGCTCCTGCCAGAAGCGGTGATGTTTCGGTCAACCCATAACCGATAGCGTATGGGAATTTCGCTTCTTTAAGAAAGCGATCGGTGCTAGGATCCAGCTTAGCTCCTCCAATACCAAAAAACTTTAACCTTCCCCCAAAGGTTGTATAAAGGCGCTTTCCGGCTAATCGATGGAATAGCTTACGGAATGCAGGTAACCGATACAACGACTTCAAAACCTTCGAGCCCTGCACCTTTCCCTTAATTTGCGACTTGTAAATCTTTTCAATAACCAGCGGTACGCTGAGCATGAAGGTTGGACGAACTTTTTTTAAAGCCGGCACCAACACGGCTGCTGTTGGAGCTTTATCTAGATAATGTATGGAGGCTCCGTAAGTTAATGGCAATAAAAATCCAACCGTATTCTCATAGGTATGAGATAACGGAAGAATTGAAAGGAAAACCTCTCCTTTTCCTAGCGGCTGAATTCCAAAACACTGATTTACGTTGGTCACCAGATTACCATTATCCAGCATCACGCCCTTGCTAAATCCGGTCGTACCCGACGTATAAATCAACGTTGCCAGATCCTCGGAATTGAGTGGAATGGTATACGGATTCAAAGCCCCTTGAGGCTCATAAGGTATCCAGGATTCTTTTTCTTCAGGCTGAGTCTTATCCTGAAGGGTCGAAAAATCTTCGAGTGAGTAGATTTCCGGCACAGACTCTATGATCTCAACTCCTAAACGCTTCAGCTGTCGCTGACTGGCAAAGAGACCGCGAATGCCAGAATGCTTGAAGATGTGTGAGACCTCATCAGCATGAAAATCAGGCAGGACTGGGACAGCTACCACCCCAATGGATAAAAGAGTCAGGTACACCACCGCCCAGTCAGGCGAATTAGGCCCGAGAATCGCAACCCGGTCGCCCTTCTGATAGCCTTGCCTGGTAAGATGAAATGCCAGATTTTCTACACGCTGTCTTAACTCTCTATAAGTTGTTAACTTATCTCCAACAAACCCTACGGCCGGCTGATCGGCGTTTTGCTCGAAACTTGCCCACATTAGATCCCTAACCGTCTTCTCTTCTGAATTTAACATCCTTAGATTCCTCCAGATTAATGTTTACAAAAGTACAATTAATTAGACAGATTGTTCAAGGTTGTTTTTTTCTGATAAACAGCCAACTACAAAGTTAAAAGCCCCACTTATCGAGTATTGAAACAACCTTAACAATTAAAACAACTCTACAACCATCTGATCTATTGACTAATGAATTTTACAACCATATCTTTATTTGCGGAAAGACAAGGGTAATCGGTTGACCTGTCGGGAGTTGTTTGAAAAGTTTCGGAAAAGAGGGTTAGGCTGACCCAAATCAGGTGAATTCCTTACGGTAGGGGGACACCGTTTCGAAAAACACTGCACTTTTCCTACGTCATGGACAACTCTTAGGCAGGTCAACCTTTTTTTGCTGATTCAATTTTCTTCCATATTATCCTCCCTAAACACCCGAAAGGCCTTCTCTGAAAAGAGGGGCCTTTTTTTTATTGATGGCGTTGATAGAGAGTCCGGGTGACATCCTGCAGAGATAATCCGCGGTCGGCCAGGAGCACCAGGTAGTGAAACAGCAAATCGGCAGCTTCGTCCAGAAAGGCTGCATCATTATTGCCCATGGCTTCAATGACCAGCTCCACTGCTTCCTCTCCCGTTTTCTGGGCCATAGCAGCTGTCCCCTTTCTGAACAGCTCAGCCGTGTAGGAACCTTCGGGCAACTCCCGTTTACGCTGGAGGATAAGCTGCTGCAGATAATCAAGAAACAAAATGTCGGGTTCATTGATCTCATTAAAGCAGGTATCCGGTCCATCATGGCAAACCGGACCGGCGGGGGTAGCCATTATCAGCAGGGTGTCATGATCACAGTCAATCAGGATCTTCTTCACCTTCAATGAGTTACCACTCGTTTCCCCTTTAGTCCATAACGTCTGCCTCGATCGGCTGTAGAAGGTTACTAATCCGGTTTCCCGGGTGATCTTCAAGGATTCTTCACTCATATAGCCCAGCATCAGCACCTTGCGGGTGAGGTCATCCTGGATGATGGCCGGGATGAGGCCATTTTCTTTTTTAAAATCAAGTTTTTCGCTCATGTTGATAAGATTATTGAATTAATCGGACCGGGATATTTTCCCCGGCCAGGTATTGTTTTAAAATCGGAATAGGGATCTCTCCAAAGTGGAACACACTGGCCGCCAACGCTGCATCAGCTTTCCCGATGGTAAAAGCATCACGAAAGTGCTCGGGGCTTCCGGCCCCTCCGGATGCGATCACCGGAAGGTGCACATCATCCGACAAGAGACCCAGGGCTTCACAGGCGTATCCACTTTTGGTTCCATCATGGTTCATGCTGGTGAAGAGGATTTCACCACAACCTCGCTCCCTGCCCTCTTTGGCCCATTCGAACAGATCACGACCAACCGGAATTCGCCCACCATGCATAAACACCTCCCACGACCCGTTAGGCTGCTGCCGGGCATCAATAGCCAGAACCACAAACTGGGATCCGAATCCACCAGCTAAACGATCAATCAGCTGTGGATTTTTGAGTACTGCCGAGTTAAGCGAGACTTTATCCGCTCCAGCCTCCAGCAGAGCGGAGGCATCCTCATAAGAGGCAATTCCGCCACCCACAGTAAAGGGAATCGTGATGGTTCTGGCTACCCGCCGAACGAGCTCAATGAAGGTCTTGCGCCCCTCGTGGCTGGCCGTGATATCCAACAGCACCAGCTCATCAGCCTGCTCCTCAACATACCGGAGTGCCAGCTCAACAGGATCACCGGCATCACGCAATTGGACGAAATTCACACCCTTGACCGTCCGGCCATCCAGGATATCCAAACAAGGAACTATTCTTTTTGCCAGCATTATCCTTCAGATTTGTTGATGAGATTATTGGGTCCAACTGTCAAGTCATCGAGATCCAGCCTACCTTCATACAGGGCTTTGCCAATGATCACCCCGGATAGACCTGCTTCGCGAAGAGCATTCAGATCATCCATCGAAGAGACCCCACCGCTCGCAATAAGCTCGATTTCAGGAAATTGGATCATCATCTTTTGATAAAGGGCAACGGCCGGACCGGTAAACAATCCATCACGCTCAACATCCGTGCAAAAGAATTGGGTGATGCCATATCCCAGCCATTGGCTGATGAATTCCGTCCATTGTATCCGGGTACCAGCCTGCCATCCATGGTACACGATCATTTCATCGCGGACATCAGCACCCAGAAGGAAACGATCAGGGCCAAATTCAGCAATCCAGTCGCGCAGCATAATCGGATCAGTCACGGCCATACTTCCAATGCTAACCTGTGATGCACCCGCCTGAAAAACCTGAGCCAAAGATTTATAGGAGCGGATGCCTCCGCCATAATCAACCGCCAAACCGGTTTGTCCGGTGATTGCCCTGAGTACATCCAGGTTTTGAGGCTCACCTCTTCGGGCACCATCGAGATCCACCACATGCAACCTGTGCAAACCGGCTCGTTCGAAGCGCTGACCTTCCGATACCGGGTCATTTGAATAGATGGTCACCTCCCCAAAGCGCCCTCCGGACAACCTAACCACCTGACCGTGAATCAAATCAATAGCAGGAATAATCTCCATCATAATTCGAGAAAGTTTTTAATCAGTTGCAGCCCGATCTCCCCGCTTTTTTCGGGATGAAACTGGACAGCGAAGAAATTATCGCGCTGCAGTGCAGCACTAAATGGTAGCTCGTACTCGCAAACAGCCACTGTATTATCGCCTGTCGCGGCAAAAAAGGAGTGTACAAAATAGACGTATGATCCGGGATCGATCTTTCGAAACAAAGGTTCATCCGTAGCAAAAGATATTGAATTCCAGCCCATATGAGGGACTTTCAGCTCTCCTTGGAAACGCTTGACCTCCTCCGAAAATATCCCCAGTCCGGCCACATCCCCCTCCTCCGAGGAGCGGCACATCAGCTGCATTCCCAGACAGATCCCTAACACCGGTTGCGTCAGCGAGGTGATTAGCTCACCAAGTTCTCTAGCCTTTAGATAGGCCATTGTGCTGCTCGCCTCCCCCACTCCCGGGAAGATCACCTTTGAGGCTCGTCTGATTCTTACCGGATCGTCCGTTACCTCGGCCGAATACCCGAGACGCTCCAGGGCATTCACTACCGACCCGATATTCCCAGCATTATATTTGATCACAACAATCTTCATTACCTTCTAATTTTTGCTTATTCACCTGCTCAAATTCGCTCCCTTGATTTTCTGATTTAGTTACAGCATCCCTTTGGTGCTCGGCACCCCACCCTCACACGATCCTTGCCAGGCTTGGCGGAGCGTTCGGGCTAATGCTTTAAATGCTGCCTCAATTTTATGATGTTCGTTATCTCCCTGAATATCAATATGCAAAGTACAACGAGCTCCATCGGCAAAAGAGCGAAAAAAGTGCTGAAACAGTTCCGTAGGCAATTCCCCGATCTTTTCGCGGTGGAACTCGGCATTCCAGTGGAGATACGGCCTTCCGCCCAGGTCGATGGAGAGGCTACACCGTGAATCATCCATCGGTAGCACAAAGCCATATCGGTTCATTCCACGCAGATCGCCCCAGGCTTGTCTAAAAGCCTGACCGAGTACCAGGGCGGTATCCTCCACCGTATGATGCTCATCCACCTGGAGATCTCCGTTCGTCTGGATCGTCAGATCGGCTCCGCTATGACGGGCCAGCTGATCCAGGAGGTGATCAAAAAAGCCTATCCCCGTAGAGACAATCGACTGACCTTCACCATGGAGCGACACCTCCACCCGGATATCCGTTTCACGCGTTTTACGAACCACCGTGGCCGACCGCTCCTTTCTGATCAGGAAATCGGCGATCTCCTTCCAGGTGGTTGCTTTGAGAGCACAAAATGGATCATCGGCAGGGGTGGCGAACTGTTTCCACCGTTCTTCCGTACCGATAAATATTCCCCGGCACCCCAGGTTCGCAGCGAGGCGGATATCGGTGGTTCGATCGCCAATTACATAGGATCCAGCCATATCATAATCACCTGACAAATAATGAGTTAACATACCAATCCCGGGTTTTCGGGTATTGAGCCCTTCGTGGCTAAAACTCCGGTCGATGAGAATTTCCCGAAAGCGGATGCCCTCCTGAGCCAAAGTCTCAACCATCCGGTCCTGTACCGGCCAAAAGGTCGCCTCCGGATATGATTGTGTACCCAGGCCATCCTGGTTTGTCACCATCACCAACTCAAAAGGCAGGATGCGAGCGATACGGCCCAGGTGGGTAAAGACTCCCGGCAAGTACCGAAGTTCGTCAAAGCTGTCAACTTGCTCATTTTCAGGCTCTCTTATCAGAGTGCCGTCACGGTCGATGAATAAAAATCGTTTCATTGGCTAGAGGTATCAATTTTCGGTTGTTTGGGTATCATTTGGATGCTGGCCAGCTGAGTCTGGCTGGCTAAAGGCTTCCAACGCATCCAGCAGGCGCTGATTCTCTTCGGCTGTTCCAACTGTGATTCTCAGGCAGTTATCGCACAATGGTTGTTTCGATCGATCCCGGACAATAATATGGCGATCGGATAGGTATTGGTACATTGTTCGGGCATCGATCACCTTCACCAGCAGGAAATTACCTTCTGACGGATAGACTGTTTTCACGCATGGCTTAACGCCAAGCTGCTCACGGAGCCATTCGCGCTGATCGATGATTTCACGCACCGACTGGTCAACCGTGCTGGGATCCTGTTTTAACTTCTGCAAAATCTCATTCGCCGCTGGGGAGCTGATATTATAAGGGTATTTCACTTTATCCAGGAGGCTAATAATAAAGGGGTCTGCGAAGGCCATGCCCACACGGGCAGCTGCCAAGCCCCAGGCTTTTGAGAAAGTCCTGAGAATCACCAGATTAGGATATTTTTTAATCAGTCTGATGGCAGAAGAACCGGTAGCAAAATCGGCATAAGCTTCATCAACCACCACGATGCCAGCGAATTTTCTGGCAACGTTCTCGATCTGGGTCAGTGGGATCTGGTTCCCGGTGGGATTATTAGGTGAACAGAGGAAGATGATTTGGGTGTCTTGTCCGGCGACTGCCAGGAGTCGATCCTCATCAAGAGTAAAATCATCATTCAGCAGGAAGGCATCAACGCCGACATCCTGAATTTGAGCGGCTACCGCGTACATGCCGTAGGATGGGCTTAGGGTTAGCATCCGGCTCTGCCGTGGTTCGCAGAAGATTCGAATGAGCAAATCAATAGCCTCATCGCTACCATTTCCGACAAACACTTGATCAGGCTCACTCCCAAAGCGGAGGGCAACCTGTTGTCTCAGTTCCCGCTGACGGGGGTCGGGATAGCGATTCAGGCCGTTATCATTAGGATTCTCATTGGCATCCAGGAAGATTCCCTCTCTCCCGGAGTATTCATCTCGAGCTGAGGAGTATGGAACCAGGGACAGGATGTTGGGTCTGACTCTCTTTGCCACCTTCAGTTTTGGGTCAGCTATTTCATCACTATCCTCAAGCCCTTCAGGTTGGGATGTTTCGCTGTTCATTCTGATCTCCACCGCGCGAGCGTGTCCTTCCAGCCCTTCAGCCCTGGCCATTACCTGAATTGCCGTTCCGATTTGCTCAAGACCGCCGGCGGTGATCTCCTGAAAAGTCACCATCCGGGTAAACGCTTCCACACTCAGTCCGCCCATTTGGCGGGCATAGCCGGATGTTGGCAGGGTATGATTGGTGCCACTGGCATAATCTCCCGCACTTTCGGGGGTCAGTGATCCAAGAAAAACTGATCCGGCGTTAGTTACCATCCCGGCCAGATCCCGGTAGTTTTTGGTACTAATGATCAAATGTTCAGGCGCATATTGGTTCACCATAGCCATCAGAGTATCGTAATCACGAAGAACCACTATCTGGCTATATTTCAATGCATTACGAGCGATATCCGCTCGTGGAAGCTGTTCTAATTGGGCAAGCGTTTCCTGTTTCACCGTTTTTGCCAGTTGAAGATCCGTAGTAAACAGGATAACCTGGCTATCTGGTCCATGTTCAGCCTGAGAAAGCAGGTCGGCAGCAATAAAAGTCGGGTTACTCCATTGGTCGGCGATCACGGCCACTTCGGATGGGCCGGCAGGCATATCAATGGCAACCTGATCTCTTGAAACCAATGTTTTTGCCATGGTCACCCATGAATTTCCTGGTCCGAATACTTTATCTACCGCAGGAACGGGTCCCAGTCCATAGGCCATTGAAGCCACAGCCTGAACACCTCCGAGGCGGAACACGTTGGTGACTCCACACAGGTTAGCGGCATAGAGTATAGCCGGGTGGATTATCCCCTTGCGGTTGCCAGGAGAGCAGAGGACGACAGTTCGGCATCCGGCGAGGGCGGCAGGAATTGCCAGCATCAGCACGGTTGAGAACAGGGGTGCAGTGCCGCCCGGAACGTAAAGTCCAACACGCTCGATCGGCAGGGAACGGCGGTAGCAGGTAACTCCTTCCATCACTTCAACAGGAGGCTCATGACGAATTTGTTGCTCGTGGAATTTCCGAATATTCCTGGCGGCCAAGGCGATAGCATTCTTCAGCTCTTTTGGAAGGAGATCGGAGGCCTCTTCCAGCTCCTGCTGACTGATCAAGGCCGGGTCAGGGTCATATCCGTCGAACTGACGGGTCAACCGGCAAACTTCGCTCCAGCCTGTACCTTTCAGATCCCGGAGCATACTTGAAACCTTGGCTTCCAAATCCACCTTCTGATCCGTTGGGCGGCTCAGGAGATTTTTCCAGGTATCGGCCGATGGGTTGATTACTAAGTCCATCATTTAAACAATCATTTTCTCAATGGGAATCACCAGAATACCTTGGGCGCCTGCGTCACGTAACTGACTGATGATCACCCAGAACTCGCGTTCGCTTAACACCGAGTGCACCGAGCTCCAGCCCTCCTCCGCCAGGGGCATGATGGTAGGACTTTTCATGCCGGGCAGAATCCTACAAATCTCGTCGAGTCGTTCATTGGGGGCATTCAGCAGGATATATTTATTATCCCTGGCGGCTATGACAGCCCGGAACCGAAACAGCAGGTTCTCCAGGGTTGCCCTCTTTTCAGCTGATAATCCGGGTGCAGCTACCAGCACAGCCTCCGACTTCATCACGACCTCAACCTCTCGCAGACCATTGCTAATCAATGTACTACCAGAGCTGACGATATCCATAATCCCATCAGCCAATCCGATTGCCGGAGCAATCTCTACGGATCCATTCAGAAAGTGAATCTCTGCATCTATCTGATTATCATCTAGATAATTTTGAAGAATATGAGGAAATGAGGTAGCTATTTTTCGGCCTGCTAACCAGGAGCGATCGGGGTAATCGATCTCTTTAGGTACGGCGATACTCAGGCGGCAGGCGCTGAACCCCAGGTGCTCCATAACTTCCAGGGGAAATTGGGACTCCCGAAGAACGTCCTCCCCGATAATGCCCGCATCGGCCACACCATCAGCCACATATTGAGGGATGTCGTCATCCCGGAGATAGAGAACCTCCAACGGAAACGAGGAAGATTGAGCCAGGAGGGTTCGTTTCCCGTTCGTTAAGGAGAGCCCGCTCTCCTTCATCAGTTCCAGGCTTTTTTCGCTAAGCCGGCCGGATTTTTGCAATGCAATTTTTAGTCTGTCCATAAAAAAAGTCAAAAAAAAAGGCTTGCAGATTTGCAAGCCTTTCAGTTCATTAAAACCTTATCTTACTACTCTGCACAGACCCCTTGCATCAGGTGATGATGATGATGATGGATGCTATGCAGAAAATTGTTATACATACTTTTTATCTCGGGGACAAAGATAGCGGCACGAAGGAAACATCCAAACCGGTTCACCCATTTTTATTAAATTTGATCGTTGGATAATCAAAAAGTACTTTTGTTTGTTCGTTACTACGAACTAATTTAATTTATCAGTTATGAAAAAATTATCATTATTAACCGCCGTATTGGCCATTGCCGGAATCTTTTTACTTCAGTCGTGTGACCCGGTAGGCACCGTTACCCCACCTCTTTTAGCAGTTAATCCTACTGGAGAACTGACTGCCGGGCCTAGTGATGAGGTAAACTATGAAGTGATTGTCACCTCCGAGACTGACCTGCAAAAAGTAGAGATTTCTGGTAAGATTGGTGAAGTTCTGATCATGAGTACGGACACTATTTTCGAAGCCGGTGTTCTCTCAGCCACGTTTAACTTCACATTTGAAGTACCGGCAACTGCAAATGCTGGCGATATCATAAACGTTGATTTCACGGCCTTCAATGAAGGTGAAACCACCGTCGTAACCCGGAATGTTACTGTTGAAGCCGGTGAGATTGCCACCTACACTGCTGTCATCATGTCCGACCTGGAAAACCCGGTAGGAAGCAGTTTTTATGCCATTCCCACGAATGAATTGATGACCCTGAACCAGGCCATTGCCACCCCGGAAAAGGTTGACATCATCTATTATTATGGAGCTACCAACCAAGCTGTCATCTGCTCCCCGATGGATGAGGGTGTTAAGGCATTCACCGATTTACAGGGCAGAGTTATTGTTGACCGCCTGACCACCAAGAATGACACCAGAATGGCTACTGTGGATATGACGACTACCGAATTTGCTGCTGTCAGTAATGACGGCCCAATCGTAGCCAACAAACCCGCTGTAACCTCTACTGCTGTCACCAAGCTGGAAAAAGATAATGTCTTCCATGTTCAGACTGTTTCAGGGAAACAGGCTCTCGTTATGGTGAAGAATATTGTTGGAACCCAAGGAACCAGCATGATTACTATTGAAGTTAAGGTACAGATCTAATTAAAAATCCGAACGATCTGGAATCACCGCTTCAAATAGAGCGTAACCAATTGACCTTTAAACACTTGATCAGTAGGACAGTCTATTTTAAAGGTTTTATCCTGGATGGTTTCATCCACCAGGATATACTCCTGCGGGGAATCGCAGTCGAGGCTCATATTTCCATACCGGGCCAGGTAGGCGGCGAGCTTCCAGTTCTGCCAGGTTGCAACACTAGTTTGCAGGACAGCGCCCTCCGGCAGAATTGTTGAGATCTGTCTAACATCATTAACCATATTTTGATCACGGCCGGGCTTCCCGGCCGTGATTGTTGTATAGGCAAGGATTGATATTAGAGCCAATGCCACAGGGATTGAAATCCAGCGCCAGATTGAATCTTTGACCCCTTTCAGCTTGTCCTCAATTAAGGGAGCCAGGTAAAAACTGATTCCCAGAATCAGATAGGGAATGGCGGGTACCAGATAGAAATCGCGCTGTTTCATCGTGATGATCAAAGGCAACGAAGCTGACAGTCCTACGAGGATCAAAAAGAGACCGGTATGTCGGTGCTCGGCCTCAACATTCTGAGCAGGACGGCGTCGTATGGCAGTAATCCGGAACACCGCCCAAAGGATGATGGGGAGAGCCATTTGCAGGAGCAGATAATAGAGAATCGTGAAACGCGATGCTGAAGTTACCTCTCTGGATCCGCTAAGCGATGGAATCAGCTGGCTGTTCAGATAATTTTGCAGGCTGATTTTGGCGTCGGGGGCAACCCAAAACAGGATCAGGAGGAAAAATATTGGCAGCAGAATAGCCAGGGTAGAGAATGAAAGGTCCTTCAGATCGAATATCTTTTTCACCGAGAGCGCATAAACGGGGATGGTCACCAGCGGGAACAATCCAACTGGTCCTTTGGACAGGAACGAGGCGAATATGAGCAAACTGGCCGGCAAGAGCCACCAGTATCGGCCAGTCAGAGTGGCTTTACAGAGAAACCAGATGGCAAAAAGGGTGAATGGCGTCAAAGTGTTTTCAAGCATATTATTCCGATAGGACCAGAAGACCACGGGGGTCATGATCCAGAGAAGAACGGGCAGCCATGAATAATTTGCCAGGCGGGTTTCGCGACTAAAAAGCCTCCAGATCGCCACGATTCCCCAAACAGTCATCAGGGCGGTGGACAGGGAGTAGAGCCTTTCAGTCATGATACCATCACCTAAAACCCTGAAAAAAAGCGATTGTATCCCAAACACCAAGGGGGGATGCTCATAAAACGAAGGATAGAGGGTTGCGGTGTAATGCGGCTTCCATAAGCTTCCGATTCCCTCACTCATATTTCGGGAAATTGAAGCATAGGTGAGTCCATCGAGAAACATACCATCATGGAACAAGAACGGAAGCAGTAACCCGGCAAAAGCCAGAGCCGTCAGCAACCAGAAAAAAAGACGAAGCGGGGAGCGGTGCATGAAAGGTTTTGCGATTATTGATTTTCCAAAGTCGGCTTTTCTTTGCTACTTACTCTTCGAGGGATATCTGAAGATTGTCAAAATCAGTTTGGTGCCATCCACATCCAAATCCTGCCATACCAGAAGGGTAAGCTGAGTCGGTTGCTCTGACAACCAGCATGTCGTTGACATAACCATAAATCTTATCTCCTAAGAACTTAATTTTCAAGTTATTCCAGTTGTCATACTCTAGCGTGGCATGCCCCTCTTCGAGAATAACATCACGACTAACATAGTAATTACCATCGAAACTGACCACCAATTTAAGGTTCTCGGGATCTGTGGAGGTGGCCAAGAGTTCGGACAACCCTTTAAACAGGTTCAGTTTGCTAGGGTCCAATTGCTCGAGTTCATCCAGACGGAAGGTGCGCACATTGATCGTATGATCTGGAAATGAATGCTTTAACATTGGCCAATCCAGTGTCATATCGATTTTCCCCTGCAGGATAGGCGGATCGGTACGACCCAGCGCCCAGTTACCATCAGCAACCATCCGTAACCAATAACCAGGTGGAGGGTCAATGGTATATTGTGATACTTTGCCGACACGACCCATGACCGATGCGACTTGTTCCAACCTATTAAATATCACATCAATAGACAGAGCATAATCCCGCATGGTCAGATCTCCCAGCATGGTATAGGGTTCCGGGTTGAGGCGTTGTGACCATTCGATGCCTACAGTAGGAACCATTTGTCGTAATATCTTATTCTCTCCATCGCTGACCACTTCGAAGACTCCGCCCTGATCCTGGGTATATCTTGGAAGAGATCCATCAGGATAATCGTGGAAAGCGTCGCCATAAGGCAAAGGAAATCCGGCAAGCATCGCATTGCGGGTCAGGGATGATCGCGGATTTTTTGGCAGGTTCTGCCGTTCTATGGTGGTCAGGGTATAGATACCCCCCGGGTCGAGGGTGATGCGAAGGTTAATAGAGCCGGTCTCCAATTGACGTTGCAGCACCAGCAGTTGGGTTGAATCGGATCGCCACAGATAAAACTGCCGGTTGGCAAAATCCCTGGGAACCTTTATATTAAACATTTGAGGTACAGCAGATTGTATAGTTTCAATCAGTATCGTCAGCTCTTGGTCATCATGGGAAGCCAGGGTAGTATAGCTAGTGGTCTGATCCACTGTCAGTCCGCAAGAAGAAGGAAGATATTTCCAGCCAGGCTGGGTAAACAGGGTAAAATGGGATACTGCCCTAAGAGTCGGGGTTATCTCAAAATGGCGGTTCCAGGGCGTATTAGCCTTAACCAGGCCGGCCACAGGGGTTGGAAGATTCTCGTAATGAGCTGTAATTAAGCTCCATACCAACGTCTTCGTCATCCCAAAGGTTATATAATTCCGATTAAACAGGCGAGCCAGTGCCTTTGCTCCCTCCCAGTCGGTTCGCCAGGGTCCATCTTCGGTTGACCAGAGTGGCTTGCCCGTCTGAAGCACCTGTTTTTCATTGAAAGAGAGGGGATTCCATGATTGGTAATGACTTCCGAGGACATCAACGGCATCCATCAGTTCGGGGTCTTTAAGCAGATCTTTGGCAATATTGAAGGTTGAGACCTCATCCATTGCTACAATCTTGGTATTCAAGCCATTTCTACGAAGCTCAGATTTCAGGAGTTTAACCCAGGAGACATTTTTCGGTCGATCGAAGCTCATAAAGCGCTCGTTCCAGATTCCGCAGTAATCAACCTCAATACCGTGGAAATCCTTTGCTTTAAGCAGATAACGGACAATCAGGTCAGCATTTTCCTGTGAGAAAAACTCACCATTACCAATCCATCCCGGGGCGCCCCATTGAATCACCTCCAGGATGATATCAGGATTTCGCTTTTTGGCCTCTTTCATCAGCCATAATTGAGAACCTCGTTGGAAAAATTCAGGTTGGGGATTCAGGAATTCCTCACGGGTATGAGCGATAGATGGTTCTGTTCCGGTTAAGGTATTGACATCACCTCCGATCTCGACTTTCAGGTGATGCAAGCTTGCTCCGTATCCGGGCAGGAACAGCCAATCGAGAATTGCGCTCCGTTCGGGTTCCGGGTAATCAAACAGGAGTTTTGAGGAGGCACCAGTGCTGACAGCACCGATTCCGTTAAAAGCCGGACCCTGGCTTCCCAGGTCAACCTCCACTACCTGCTGGGCCTGGAGAGTTAATCCCAACAGACCTGTCAAAACTACTAAAAGTGCCTTCTTCATAATATCTTGGTAAACTGATCTCTTTTCATGCGCAGGTCACTCTTTTTCATCTTTTCAATCGTGATTGTTCGGCCGGGAATTTCAGGATCAACCTGGTTATTTTCGATCAGGACATTCTTGCAGGCATCAAGGGTGATGGTTGTTTTTCTCGGGTGCCACGGCTCAAAGCGGGTGCTATGGGCCAGGGTATTACCGACAAATGCCAAGCCATCAACTGAGCGGGCAAAAAGGAGTGGATAGTCATACAGATCGAAGTGATTATTTTCTATCCTGATGTTTCGATGAAAAGCTGGGGCTTTTGGATCTAGCTGAGGGATTACCGGGTAGATGCTGATGACCGCTTCGCAGAACTGGTACATGGAGGTCAGGCACAAATCGGTAAAGTGGTTGTTTCGGATCAGCACATCTTTCACGCCGCCCGACTCGTACCATTGGTTGGCATCACCGGATATCAGGATAGCGGATCCGCTGGATTCGAAGCGATTATTTTCGATCACCACCGATCCCGGGGTTGTGATGAGAACTCCACGGGCGCGGCAGCTCTCAAAGTGTGAGCCGGTAATTAGGACATCTGGAGCCCAGGTTAGATTTTCCAGGGCATCTCCGGCTTTGATATCATCAGGAACAGGATCCACAAAGGTGACCAGGAAGTCGGTGGTATCGATGACATTAAACGCCGCGGTTTCGCCCTCGGCGACAGTCACCATGGTTGGGCCATGGATAAATCCCACCCTTTCACCGGGGCGGGCCCAGGGCATTCCGATGCTCTGATCATGAATGAAACGGCATAACAAGGTACGTTCGCTCATCTTTTCGATAATCCGCACGCTGGTCCCATGCACATTGATCGGGTCGTCCATCAAGGCATGAAAGCGGCAATCATCGATGATGACCATTCCACGGCAATTAGAGACCTGAAATCCGTCATCGTGACCTGCCAGGATGCGGTTCTTTGCCGGATTGGGAACATTATTAACTCGTCTAAACGTAAGATCCTCTGAGTATTGGGAAAGGATTCCCAGTCCGCAGTTGGCATACATTTGCAGATCGGTCAGTGCGATCTCCCGGCTTTCGGTGATAAAGACGCCGGAGTGGTCACGCTCACTGTGCCTCATCACCAATAGGTTCCCTTTAGCCGGAACTCTTTTAAACTGATGATGTAACCGAAGTACTCCAGGCTCCAGCTCTTCGGCCTGATAATCGCGCCACCCGGCCCCCAGGCATCCCCAGTCGCCCGTTTTGTAAGCCACCGCCCTGGTTTCGCGGTCGAACTCCATAGCACTTCGCCAGGGGCTCTTCCATCCTTCGCCGACGAAAAAGACTTTTCCATCTTCCAGCACATAGGGCGACTCACAGCAGTCGATCCGGATATCAATCCATTCCGGGGTCACATCGAGGATTTCGGATTCGGCAGTCAAGGGAATATCCCAGTCGATACTCAGATTCCTGATGTGTATTCGCTCACTCCGGTCAATGGTGAAAGGCTGCATCCGATCGTGGAACACGAAATCCGACCCTCCGCCATCGATGGTCAGTCCGCTCATCTCTTCGATCAGGATAGCGCATCGGCGGGGGTTAATATCGGTGGTATTCGACTCATAATAGACTCTCTCCTGACTCTGGTGCGGCCAGAAATCGTACCGGCCTTGCTGGAATAGCAGAACAACTTCTGATTTGGATTGGCAAGCTTCCAGGGCTTTCCGGACGTAGGGGACCGCATTAACTCTGGTATTTGGCATCAGTCCGAAATCGCTTATCCGGATAGTATCCGGTTGAGCGACAAGGGTTGTACCAGAAAGGGCAAGAGTCAGTAAAAAAGCAAAGAATGTTAAGTATTTGATTTTCTGCACTTTAATCATAATAATTTCCCATTTAAAAGTTCTTGAGCTAGGCTGGTTCGGTTAGGATGGTAGTCAGTTCCTGGATATTCTCCTTACTAATTCCGGCAGCGAGGAAATATCCTTCAACGCCTTTATATTTTTCATCGATATAGTCGAAAGCTGTTTGCAGGAACTCCCGGCGCACCTCGAAGGCAGCCTGGAGGTTTCCCTTGGGCATTAATCCGGCGGTGATGAGGCGCAGTTTCCATTGTCCTTGTCGGATTTGTGTTTTCATAAAGAGATTTGAGCGAAGGTAATCATCGAAGACTGGTTTCAATTCCGCCCCCATTAATCGCTGGATCATGGCGGCGGCAAATCCGGTACGATCTTTACCCGCGCGACAGTGGATGATCATAGGAAGGTTATTGGGGTTTAGGATCAAATGGATCAGGGCGGCCATGGGTTTCATCATCAGATCGACCATTTCGGCGTACACGTTATCCATCACTGCGATGATGCTTTCGTTGGAATTTCGTCTAAACAGCAGTGGTTTAAGGCGTTCACGAGTCCGTTGATCGATATTACAAGGCAGGGATACCCGGTTTTGTCCCGGCAATTTCCCTGGTTTTCGTTCCTGTTCCTGGATGGAGCGTAGATCAACAACGGTTCGGATGCCAAGGTTATCGATCGTGTTTCTGTCCTCTTGGTTGAGCCTTTGGAGCACAGCAGAGCGATAGAGGAGACCTGGTTTGAACCTTCGTCCATCCGGCAGAGGTATTTGTCCGATATCCCGGAAGTTAATGCGTGTGAGCATATTAGCAATTTTCATCTTTTACTGTTACCGGGTTAAAGATAGCGGTTTTGCCTGGCAATTTCCCTGCTTTTATCCACCTTCACAATCTCAATCATCCGCTTTGCCGCGGCCAAATTCATTGAAATAGATGCGAACCAGCACAACAAACAGGGAAATCATCAGAGGCCCAAAAATCAGCCCGATCAGTCCAAATAGTTTGGTCCCGGCCAACACCCCCAGAATGGTGATCAACGGATGAACATTAGCTAACTTTTTCTGGAGAAGGAAACGGGCCACATTATCCACAGACCCCACGAGAATAAAACACCACGCCATCAGAGCAAGACCTGGGACGAAATTTCCGATAGCCAGAGTATAAATAACCACAGGCAGATAAACCAGCATCGCACCCACAACCGGAATCATGGAGGCAAAGGCCGTCAATACCCCCAGAAGAACCGGCTCAGCAACACCAAAAAGCATGTAGCCAATCATGGCAACCGACCCCTGTAGCAAGGCAACCACCGGGATCGTGATGGAATTACTGCGTACCATCCTGGTTACTTCATCCAGCAATTTTTGTTTATTGCTTTGCCTAAATGGAAGATACTGACGAACATACAACTCCATCTTCCGGCTGTTGATCATCATGAAAAACAGAAACAGATACATAAAAACCAGGATCAAAACCGTCTGAAGCGTGCCACTGATCATCTGCTGGGCAACATCAGTCAACCTGCCACTCAGATTCACCAGCATCTCCCGGTTCAGAATATTCAGTCCCAACTCATCCCGAAGATAGATGTTGATCTTGTTAAAGATGTCGATAAAAAACTGTGGCGATTCCACAAATGGCAAGGCCTTGAAAATCAACATTCTGATAATAAAGAAAGTCGGAAGGACAATCAATAGCGCAGTCAAAAGCATTAGAATACCAGCCGCCACCCAGCTTTTCAGCTTTTTAATTTTCATGAGCCAGGCCATGGGCTGCTTTAACAGAATGTATAGAGCTACAGCTCCCAACAGCGATGGAAACAGAAAGCTGAGCTGCCGCCATAGAACCAGGGCGATACCCACAATAGCGGCTAACAACAACACCTGGTAAATCTTGGCAGGATGTATCGTGTTTGGCATGGCAGTATAAATATCAGCAAAGATAAAACAGTTAGCGGTTTACACATCAATACATCCTAAACCTGAACCGACCTGATCTTCATCTGATTTTCTTAGCTTTGAATAATAAACTAATCACCATGAAAAAAATTCTGGCCCTTCTGTTGAGCATCTGCCTCCTTCCGGCCGCTAATGCTCAGACTGTCCTGCCACTAACCGATCACATGGAGATCCCCTCCAACTCGAATATCCGGATAGAACCAGGCAGCTATGACTTTGCCGATATGGGGCGTGACGGGGTAATTCGCATCATGAATAAGGAGAACATCATCATCGATGGAACGGATGTGGAAGTGACCGGAGTCGCCTTTACCGGCTTCCTGTTTAACATTGAAAATTCGAGGAATATCACCATTCGCAATTTTCATAAGGTTGAGAAGTACTTCTACGCTCTTTCGGCAAAGCAATCAACTGATATTCACGTTCTTGATAACAACTTCTCCTACAATAAAAAAGACACTTCCGGGTGGATCTCCATCTACACCGGAGTGGGTGAAGCACTGGGTGGCGGTGTCCTGTTCGACCGCTGTACCGATTCAGAGATTTCGGGCAACCTGATGACTCAACAAAACGATGGAGTAGCTCTGTATGAGTGCGATAACATCACAGTGAATGATAATATCGTAAACTGGAACTGTGGGTTCGGCATTCGAATGACCACCACTAATAATTGTTCTATCCATCATAACGACTGTTCCCATGTCAACCGCATCACCGACCCGAGCGACTGTGCAGCTATTCTGCTGATTACCTGCAGTCATAACCGTGTCGAGCACAACAACCTCACCTACTCCGGCGATGGGGTGTTCCTCAGTGACTTCAGAAACACTCAGACCCAGGGCAATAACTTCTTCGGATACAACGATTGCTCCTATTCTCCTCATAATGCCATCGAAGCAACCTTTTCGGATGGAAATCAGTTTGTTGGCAACAAGTGCAATTTCAGTCACTATGGTTTCTGGCTAGGCTATAGTCACAATTGTCTTATTTCTGATAATGAGATCATTGGAAACTTACAGTCGGGCATAGCCATCGACCGGGGATACCGGAACTCGTTCATTAATAACCATATCAGCCAGAGTCCCTATGGAATCGAGCTGTGGGAAGGTAGTGGCATTGATCCTTATACCGATCAGTTTTCGCACCATTATTCGATTTCCGATAATATAATCGAGGGTAACGTATGGGGCATCAGCGCCATCAACACCGAGGATCTGGTGGTCAAAAACAATGCATTTAGCCACAACAAGGAAGATATCTACATCGAAGGGCAAGCTACCCATGATACCATCACCGGAAACCTATTTCGTTCTCCTACCCTGTATCATCTGCGAAGTACCTCATCCGACGAGATTTTTGCACCTGACAATACCTTTATTCCGATGATTGACACCCTGATTCGGCTGCGGATATCAGGAAATATTGAATGGCAACCGTTCATCCGGACTCAAGATCCTGCCATTCAGTGGATTCCCCCCTGCGATATGGCTGAACGCCCCGGAGTCTGGACTATCTATGCGGATCCAGGTTATGGCCACCGGCGCGATGAAACGCTTGAATGGGACTATGCTGATCGAAAAGTGGGGGCAGCATCGGTCAAATTATACACTCCCCGGGGATGGGATGTTGGGCTGAATTATCGCCCGGGAGACGACTCCCTGGCCGTCTGGTCGCTCCAGGAGGATGATACGCTAACCTTCTGGCTGAAAACCATCAAACAGCCATCCTACGGGTTCCAGGCCTTCCATATCCGGCTGGGAAATACCAATCAGGGCTATTTTGAATACACCGCCCCAGCCTCCCTCCTGAATAACGCCCATAATAACTGGCGCCGATACCGCGTTCCAATCCAAGGCAATATGTCCTTTGTCAGAAGTACCGTGGGCAACATGAGTCTGGAGAACGTTAACTATGTGGAATTCAGGGCCGACACCTGGGACTATGGCTATACCCTTTGGGTGGACGGTGTGCAGTTTCATGAATGCACTCCCACCGGCATCTCCGACAATCCAATCACCAGCAAACTGGAGTCGGGCTGCTTTCCTAACCCCTTCGATCACTCAACAACTGTCTGGTTTAACCTGCCCGAAAGCGGTCAGGTGCTGCTGGCAGTTTATGATTTGCAGGGGCGCCTGATGGAAAACCTGATCCATGAGTGGCTGCCGGCAGGCAACCACGAAGTAACCCTCCAGGAAGATAAGCTGCACCCCGGAATCTACTTCTACAAGCTGACAACCACGCAGGGATCCAGCATTGGGAAAATGATAAAAAATTGAATACAAGCAACTTATAATCGAACTCTCGCCCTGGGCCTTGTTGTTGCCACGATTCACTAATCACTTTTTCACCGCCACTCCCCAGGTAATGAAGACATTGAATTCGCGCTCAACACCATCATGACCGGTGCGGGTGGTTTTTGCTGCTAGGGTTGTTTGCACGTTTACCAGGTTCGCTTCTTTAAAATACTGAACCATCTCATCATGATGGAATCCCATGTGGGTAACCCCGATATTGCTACTGTGGAAAACGCCATGGTCCGGTTCAAGTTCGGCGATAAAGAGTTGTCCTCCAGGATTGAGATAGGATACCATTTTGTCACGATAAGACCTTCTATCCCACTCCCGAGCCTGTTTGTCAAAGTGATTCTCCATGCAACCCGACCTATTTATCGTTAACGATGACTGGAAACAAAACCACCGGTTCCCTTTTCCCGGTTGTCACTTTTATGCGGCCTCGATCGCCGAAAATAAGCCATCACACCTGGCATCAGCGTGAAAATCAAGATGAGCAGGCCAAGAATGGCAACAGCCGACTGGATCCAGAACTGGTAGCCAATGAGAATGATCTGCACATGAATCCAAATAATGACCATCAGCCCGGTATAAAGACTGTAGGTCCAGGCCCAATGACGATTCCGATAGATATTGAACACATGAGCCCACTTCCAGTGTGGCCTGGTTAGCAGGGGATAAATCAACAAGAGCGGTAATAGCCCAAGAAAAAAACCCAGAACCAGGCCCGGCGTAAAGAAACTCTCAAAAGGCAATAGTTCCAGCACCTCCGGTGGCATCCCTAGATACTCACCTGATGGATCGTACATCAGCCCAAAACCTCCAAACAGAGCGGCGGCGGATAGGATTAAAAGGAGGAAAATAAGAATATAAAGTGTGAAGGGTTTTTTATCCTTACCCATTACATCATATTTGGTTAAACCATCAGTAGAATCAACTACAACTCCTTGATTCTCACGTTTCTAAACCTCAATTGAGATCCATGCCCCAGAAATCCAATATGGCCCGAACGCCTTTTCAGGCCCGGGTGATCATTATGGTCAATGGTGCCATTACGGCTGGCCTCGGCCAGATCGCCATCTACAATAACGGTCCCGTTCACAGTCACCCGGATATGGTTCCCCTTGATCCAGATCTCCTCTTCGTTCCATTCACCTACCGGCTTGAGAGAGCCCCGGCGTGCGGGAATGACTCCATATACCGAGCCATGGTACTGATACTGTTGCAGGTTAGCGTAAATAGGTGATGAATCGTCCAACACCTGGATTTCCATGCCGACATAGGCAGCATCTCCCTCCAGCGGAGCACGAATCCCAATACCGTTATTGGCGCCCGGGGTGAGCTGAAACTCAAAACGGAAGGCAAAATCAGCATACTCCTTTTCCGTGTATAGGTTACCAGAACCACCACCTTGCGGATCGACCAAAATTTCACTATTATCTACCTTATAGTCAGTCTTATTACCAATCCAGCCATCCAGATTTTTGCCATTAAATAGGGCTACAAATCCTTCTGACTGTTCCTCCACGGTGAGACCATACGTTTCACTGCTGATCTCCCTCACATAAATATTCCTGAATCCCAGGTCAGTACCATGAGCTTGCAACTCAATCGCTCCGGTGGGGAAGATTGGCAGGGAACGATCCCAGTAGTTTTCGAGAATCACCTGATCGACAACGAGAACACCATTGAGGTAAACAGTTACCCGATCACCTATCATTTTGATATAGAAGGTGTTCCACTCTCCTACCGGATTATCGGCAAAGCGAAGCGGTTTACTTGGGTTAACCTGATTATTGTAGAGGCCGCCCGATCCCACCTGGGCACCTACGTCGGTACGGGCTGGATCCCAAATCTGGACCTGTGGGGTTCCACGGAGGTAAATTCCGCTATCACCATTTTTCGTGATGCGCCAATCGACCCACATCTCGAAATCGCCGTAATCTTTTACGGAACACAGGTTTTCATAACCCGTTCCGGTGAATCGGATGACTCCATTATCCACCGTCCAATTCTCGGGAATGCGGGCATCAGCTTCGATCTGCTTCTTAGCCAGGTCATCGCGACTCATTTTGCTGCGGGCGATTGGATTCTCAACCAGACCTTTCCATCCGGTCAGGTCTTTGCCGTTAAACATCGACACAAACCCCGGGTCTTTAGGCATGCTGTTGATCCAGTTCCGCATATTCTCTTTGGCGTACTGGCTATCGGGTCCGCTGATTACCTGGATACACTTCTCCAGGATGGGTTTAACCTCATCACCGTACATTCCCTCGCGGCTACCAGATGGTGGCATAGCGATATTCATGGCAACCCAGGCAGCATCGCTGGCTATTGCCGGATCATCGAGAAAGTCGGCGACAAACACCAGGGTCAGGAAGGTCCGGTTGTTATCGAGCGCCTGAATCACCTCTCGTTTCTGATCAGGATTTGAGGCCAGATCCATTATCTTCCTCAGCTGCAACAGTTTCTGATCAGGATGCAACCGTGCTTTCCCGATTTTGTTAACATAGGCTGAGAAGGCTTCCGGCTTATATTTCTTCACTTTTCCGGAGGCGATATCAAACAGATGGCTGGCTGCGGATTGGTCTTTCCACAGGGTTAAAGCCTTAAATGCCTGATCTTTAGCAGAACCTCTTTGCGTTTTAAACTCTGACACAACCAGATCCAGGGCATCATCTCCACCCACTCTGGGGATCACCCCGAGCAGTTTTTCGCGGAGTGCTTTTTTTGTTTTATAGGCTTCCAGGATTGACTGATTGCGAACATCGCCATCCTGATTTGCTGAGATAGCCACAACGAGAGCATCTTGCACACTGGAGATCTCTTTCGGCTGTTTCGCATTCTCCAGAATTGGGAGGAGCAGGTTATCATCGCCAGCCTGGGTCACCTTTGGCAAGGCGGCATAAGCAGCAGCACTGACGGCGGGGTTCGGATCGGTGAGATGATCTCTTACGATCGCTGAATGTAAAACAGCTTTCCGAGCTGCCAGAATATTGATTAACACTGGCTTAGCCTCGTCCGGAGTGTCCCCGATAGCGGCAGCAATATCGGCTGTCTCTTGGGCTCCGACGAGTTGATTCAACAGTACGCCGGCATTATCAATCTCAGCACTGGTAGCTTTCTCCAGATTCTGTAACACCACAGGGAGGGCTTTCTTTCCATCCAGACTCACGAGGGCCGTTAGAGCTGCAGCTCTAAGATCAGGGTTATCGCCCCGATTCATGGTATTCAACATAGGCCGGATAACCGGATTGCCGGTTTTGGCCAACATGTTCACGATCTCAACAGCCAGCTCGGGCTGAGCAGCTTTTGCTTTATCCATCCATTTGCGAATGGCTGCTATATCGTTAATTTTCAAGGCATTACCCAAAACAGCCTCTCGATATTTTTTATCCGGATGATCAACTCCCTTGAGTAACAGGTCGAGGGCTTCGTACCCGGTATGATCAGCCAGAATACTCATTGCGGCCAATCCGGTGGTCATGTTAACCGGCTTGGTGCACTCTTTCACCAGCATGCGGCAGATCTCATTAACCTTGGCAAGATCCCCGCCCTTAGCCAGGTTATCCAGATACACCAGCAGGGAGCGGGTGGCATCGGTAGGCTCGTAGGCATAGTCGGCTTGACGGGCAGCCTGGAGCATCACCTCTGATGAGGCTGGTGCTCCGATTTGGGAGAGGGCAAAAAGTACAGCCTTTTTCAGGTGTGGATTGGCAGTACCTGCCAGGTTCCGGATACTCTCTTCGGCGCACATGCCTCCATACTGTCCAAAGGCATTAACCACCACCACCTGATTATCGCCGGTCAACTCGGGGATAGCCACTTTCAGCGCATGCATCGCCGGGTGGAGCTTCATGTTCACCAATACGGCGGCAGCAGGCTCAACAAGCTCAGAATCAGAAAGATAATTAGCAACTGGCTCTATCGCTTCCTCTCTTGCAAAAAACTTCAGGTGGTAGAGGAAGAAGGATTTAACCTCTTTATTCGTTGCTTTCTCCAGCGCCTGGAGAAACTGATTGGAAACCATCATTCGGGCTTCCTCATGTTGACCTTCGCCCAGGACCAGAGCCAGGGCATTCAGGGCATAGCGGGCATTTGTGTCATCACCGGTACCCGGGGCCACGATCAGCTTAGTGATCTCGGGTAAACCGGCCTCACCCAGCTGGATCATCTCGTAAACAGCACGATCGCGTTGGGCCAGATCTCTCGCAGGCATCTGGGCAAGAACATCAGCAATCCGGGTGGACAACAGTCGGACATCCTGTGCCTGTGCTGTAAAACTCATGGTGAAAGTAACCAGCACCATCACCAGGATATTCTTCATATTTTTCATAGTTGTTCTAACTTCTTTAAGGTAAATCGTAAGAGCACATCGCAAATTACAGCGTCCACGGCGACCGCATCGGCTGGTTGATCATCCGGTTAGCCCCTTCATCATCGATAAACTCCTGTTTCACAGGATCATATTTCAACGAGCGGCCCAATCGAACGGCAATAATTCCAAGGTTAACGATAGTCGAGGAGCGGTGTCCGTTCATTTCATTCAGCGCGAACTTCTGGCGGGTACGAACCGATTCGGAGAAGATTCCGATCTGTGGTTCGGGATCCGGCAGCGTTTCGATAAATTTTTGGATGTTCGGTATGGTTGACCGGAATCCGCGGTACACTTTCCCATAGGGACCTTCGATATAGGCAGCATCCTTATCACGGTTCTCCCCGTCGAGGATGATTTTGCAGCCATCAGCATAGGTATATTCGATTCTCCTCCAGGATCCGCAGGCATCGGGATGCTGCTGCGGAGCATCCACCTCCACGGATACCGGACTGGTATCATCTTTCCCAAGCATATACTGAACCGGATCGAGATAATGTTGACCCATATCACCCAGGCCAC